>Ga0308157_10003902_pt1 | contig 20741 bp, 20 predicted proteins | sample PhyBR1_FD_201035 | JGI IMG/M metagenome (GOLD analysis project Ga0308157, IMG submission 201035) | Phyllosphere microbial communities from UC Gill Tract Community Farm, Albany, California, United States - DLSLB.R1 | ecosystem: Host-associated > Plants > Phyllosphere > Unclassified | place: USA...
TCGAAAGCGTGGATTTCTCTTCCGGAGGGTTCCAGGCACGTTTTGGTGATAAATTATCTTCGGTACTCGATATCAAATACCGCAAACCAAAAAACTATGCGGCGGCAATTGAGGCCAGTTTTCTTGGCGGGAGCCTTACCCTTGAGGGTATTTCACCCAACAAAAAATGGACAGCAATGGTGGGCGCCCGCTACCGCGATAACAGTCTTTTGGTAAACAGCCAGGAAACGGAGACTAACTTTAAACCAACCTTCGCCGACATCCAGACGGTGGTAAACTTTACCCCAAATGACAAATGGGATATCGGTTTTATCGGGAATATAGCCCAGAATAAATACCATTACCAGCCACTTACAAGGCAAACCAACTTTGGTACAATAGACGACCCAATGGCATTGCAGATATTCTATGATGGCCAGGAGAAAGACGAATACCAGACATTTTTCGGGGCGCTTACCGCTACACACAAAGTGTCGGATAATTTTACACTGAAAGTGATTGGTTCGGCCTACCATACTCAGGAACAGGAATATTTTGATATCCTCGCAATGTATGGCCTTGGTGAAGTAGATACGAGCTTTGGGTCTGATACATACGGTCAGATAAAGAACGTACGCGGCGTAGGCAAACAGCTGAACCATGCCCGTAACGACCTGGACGCACTCATCGTAAACACAGAAGTGAAAGGCTACCACAATATCAATAAGAACACAGTGGAGTGGGGTGTGAAATATACGCGTGAAGATATTCGTGACCGCCTTGTAGAGTGGGAAGTGATCGACTCCGCAGGTTTCTCGATCCGTCCGCCGGTAGCTGATTTTGTCCGTAACAACCAGCCGTATGAACCGTATACCGGACCTTTGGTGCCTTACCAGAATGTGAGGGCGACTAACTTTGCCGAGATCAATCGCTTTTCCGGTTATGCCCAGTGGAGCAGGAGGGACAGCATCGGTAACGCAGTGATTTTTATGAATGCCGGAGTACGTGCCCACCAATGGCAGGTAACAGGTGAAAATATAGATGGCAAGAGCCAGGTGACCTTCAGCCCCCGTGCGCAGTTCGCTATCAAGCCCAACTGGGATATGGATATGCTTTTCCGCATTTCGGGAGGGCTTTACCATCAGCCGCCGTTCTATCGTGAGCTAAGGGATTCCCTTGGCGTGGTTCGCCCGAATGTTAAAGCACAGCGGTCTATCCACATTGTACTCGCCAATGATTACAGTTTTAAACTTGGTGACAAGAGGCCATTCAGGCTCGTAACAGAAGCGTATTACAAAAAACTTGACGATGTCAATACTTATACATTGGAAAACGTTCGCATCCGCTACCGTGCCAATAACGATGCTGTGGCTTACGCCTACGGACTCGATATGCGCCTTAACGGGGAGTTTGTGCCGGGAACAGAATCGTGGATAAGCGTTGGTTATATGAGGACAGAGGAGAATATCAATGACCGCGGTTACATTGCAAGGCCGACAGATCAAAGGCTGAAATTCGGATTGCTGTTCCAGGATTATGTGCCAAATATCCCGAACCTTAAGATGTACCTGAACCTTGTGTACAATACCGGCCTTCCGGGCGGTTCGCCAACCTATGCTGATTCGTATGCTTACCAGTCGCGCCTGAACGATTATCGACGTGCTGATGCCGGGTTCTCCTACGTATTTGTAGACAATAAGATACAATCGGATAAAAAGTGGCTGCAGCCGTTCAATGAGCTTACCCTTGGCCTGGAGATCTTTAACATGTTTAACAACCAGAACGCGATCACGAATACCTGGGTGCGCGATGTATATTCCAAAGCGCAATACGGTATTCCGAACTACCTTACGAGCCGAGTATTCAGCCTGAAGCTTTCAGCAAGGATATAATAGTTCAGCTTCCGCGGGTTTTAAATATTTCCTAAATACCTTCCGGTCCGTGGTATCGTTTCGTAACTTTAAGGATAAACAAAATCCGTAGAGCCATGAAAACGAAATTACTTTATACTATTGCTGCCTTGTTTTGCACGGTCTTTTTGCATGCGCAGGAAGTACCGGTTAACTATCAGGATATTCCCGCCGAGGCAAAAACGTTCCTCAAAGATCATTTTAAAAGCGATTTCCATCATGCGATCAAAGAAGTAAGCCGCAGGAAAGTGAGATATACAGCAGTACTGAACGATAAGACCGAAATTGAATTTACCGAAGCCGGCCGTTGGAAAGAAGTGGACGGCAAAGGGAGCCAAATTCCTTACAGCTTTATCCAGAAACAGATAGTAGACTATGTAAAGCAACAGTATCCGGGACAGGCAATCGTAAAGATTGAACTTGAAAATTCCGAATATGAAGTCGGCCTGAACAACAATCTCGACCTGAAGTTTGATTCCCGCGGTGTATTCGTGAAACTGGATTAATTCCCAATTGTTTCCTACTTTGGATGCTTTCTTGCCATGCGAATATGTATATTTGGTATACGCAAAGCAAACGGCATGAAAATTCTGATCGTAGAAGATGAACAGGGACTTCGCGAAGTGATCCAGCAATCGCTGGAAAAGGAAAAATATATTGTGGAAACCGCAGATGATTTTACCTCCGGCCTCAGCAAGATCGGGGGGTATGATTACGATTGCATCCTTATCGATATTATGCTGCCCAACGGTAGCGGTCTCGACTTGCTTCGTGAGCTAAAAGCGATGCGGAAGAAAGAAGCCGTTATCATTATTTCGGCTAAAGATGCGGTAGATGATAAGGTAGCCGGGCTCGACCTGGGCGCCGACGATTATCTTGCAAAGCCCTTTCACCTTGCGGAACTCCACGCCCGAATCAAGTCGGCCATCCGCAGGAAAAACCATGATGGCGATTCCGCTATTTCATGGGGCAATATCCAGCTGTTTCCGGAGCGCCGTTCCGTTCTTGTGGAAAATGCGCCGTTGACACTCAACCGCAAGGAATTTGACCTGCTGTACTACTTTATGATCAATCCGAACCGCCTTATTAGCAAAACGGCGCTGGCAGAATCGGTCTGGGGCGATTATACCGACCAGTCCGACAGCCTTGATTTTGTATATTCACAGATAAAGAACCTCCGTAAAAAACTGAAAGATGCCAACGCGGAAGCCGACATCCAGGCAGTATATGGCATGGGATATAAAATGAGCTGACATTGAAATTACAGGATTATACACTCCGCTACCTTACTATAACGCTGCTTGCGATTGTGCCGTTATGGGCTGCAATCTTCTATTTTATTATGACAGAAGAAGTGTATGATAATATTGATGACGGGCTCAGGAATTCTAAAATACTTATCGTACGGCAGGCTTACGCTGACAAAAACCTGATGGATACGAAAACTTTCGGTATAAACAGGTTTACTATAACACCGCTTCCCAAAGGTAATTATTCGTACAAAGAAGAAATTACTACTTCTAAAGAGTTTATGGAGTACGACAACGACTACGAACCGGTACGTATACTCACAACGGTATTCGATGGTCCCGATGGCAACCCGCACCGACTGGAAATTCGTTCGTCGATGGTAGAGGAAGACGAATTGCTGGAGGATCTGTTGATTGCACTCTCAGGCCTTTATTTTATGCTCGTTATCAGTATTTATGTACTGAACAAGGTAATCCTGAAACGTATCTGGAAAGGTTTTTACCGCACCATGAAAAACCTGAAGAACTACAAGATAGGGAGTGATATGACTTTTGAACCGTCGGGAACACCTATTGATGAGTTCAGGACACTGGATACTGAGTTGGCGGATATGCTGGCACGAAACGAAAATATATATTCGAGCCAGAAACAGTTTATAGAAAATGCATCCCATGAGTTGCAAACACCGCTTGCCATCAGCCTGAACAAGCTGGAGCTGTTTGCGGAAAATAATTCGCTTTCCGAAGAACAAATGGCCGAAATCTCTAAAATAAGCGATACGCTCAACCGCCTGGTCCGACTGAACAAATCGCTGCTGATGTTGTCCAAAATAGAAAACAGGCAATACGTGGAAGAGGAGGTTGTAGATTTTACCCAGCTTACCGAGCAGCTGATCGAAGACTATGCCGACCTTGCGGAATACAAAAAAGTAGCCGTTGCTACAGAATATAAAGCGCCGCTGCTTTTTAGTATGAACAAAGGCCTGGCACTGACACTAATCAGTAACCTGTTTAAGAACGCGTTGGTACACAACCATTCCGGCGGGACTGTTACGATTAGTGTCGACACCCGCAGTATAACTATAAGCAATACAGGCGATGCCAAAAGCCTGAAAGGCGATGCCATCTTCAAGCGTTTTTACAGGGATTCAAAAACTGAGCAGTCTACCGGGCTGGGTTTATCCATTGTACGTTCCATTGTTTCCAATTATAAACTCAGTATCGACTATTCCTTCAATGGCGCGCATATTTTTACAATAAGCTTTCCTGAAAAATAATTTCGTGTTTCCCAATTGTTTCCAGATTCAGGTTTCAACTTTGATTCAGGATTAAAAACAATATAGTATGAAAACGAAACTGAAATTATTCACGACAGCAACAATTGTTGCACTAACAACAGCCTTTTCGGCCAACGCCCAAACCTCAAACATCACATCGGCACAACTTCCGTCAAAAGCGCTGGATTTTTTAAAAATGCATTTTACCGCCGAAACCGTTAGCTATGCCAAAGTTGAAAAAGAAATGTTTGATACAGAATACAAGGTATACCTCTCAAACGGTACAGAGATCGAATTTGACGGTAAGGGAAACTGGCAAGATATCGACGGGCATTACCAGCCGCTTCCCGTATCTGTATTGCCAAAAGCAATAAACAACCACATTAAACAAAATTTTGGCGGACAGAAGATAATTAAGTCCGAGAACAAAAGCTGGGGTTATGAAATAGAACTATTAGACGGAACCGAGCTCGAGTTTAATAATGCCGGGAAATTTTTAAGGATTGACAGCTAATCTAAATAACAACTATTATGAAGAAAATGTTTTTAACAGCCCTTGCGGCAATAGCCCTGCTAGCCACTTCGTGCAGCGATAACGACAATGAAGGAACAGAGACCGTAATTGAAGCAACGGAGCTTCCCGATGCAGCACGTACATTTATAGCAACTTATTTTGAAGGGGCTTCCTGTGTGCGGGTGGAAAAGCAAGCAAGGCCGGATAGTGATGGCTCTGTTTATGACGTACACCTTTCGAATGGTTTTGAAATCGACTTTGACGCGGATGGTGACTGGACCGATATCGACGGTAACAACCAGGCAGTTCCGGCTGCCCTTATACCGGCACCAATTGCGCAGTATGTAGAGGCAAACTATGCTTCGCAAACCATAACTACTATCGGGATTGAGAGCCATGGCTATGACATTGAGCTGTCGAATGATGTAGACCTTGTATTCAACCAACAGGGTGAGTTTATAAGGATAGACAGGTAAAATAGATCTATACTGCCTAAAATAAAAGTGCCGCAGTTGCGGCGCTTTTATTTTACTTCGGTATGAAAACTGAGATGCGACTACTTTCTTCGCCTTTCTTTTCGCCATTCCCATGGCGCGACAGGGTCTTTATCAGCCCAAAGGCCGACTTTTTGCTCCCTTGCCTGTTGTTCAATAGCGTCCAGTGTTTTGCTTTTGGAGTAGTGCTTATAATGCCAGGCAAGGCCCGCCTTCACCAGTTCTTCATTTACATTGGTGCCGTCTGTGGTGGTAATGGTTCCTACAACCCGTCCGTAGCGGTCACGCTTCCCATCGGAAGTTACTGTGACCGTCTTGCCAAAACAAAGTTCGGAGGCATATTGCCGGGCATTTTTTCCAAACGCCTGCGACTTTTCGGGGCAGTCGATCTCGGCGAGCCTTACGCGTTCGGGAATGCTGTCATATAATATTTCAAAAGTATCACCATCTTTTATGCTGACAACCTTTCCGGTAAATACGGTAAGGTGGCGCAGCGGTTTTTTGGCTTTAGATTTCTTCGCCTTTACAGGATTTTCTATCGGTGCCTTTTCTTCAGGGACAGGCTTGTCGGAAGCACTCCTGTACCCCATGTAAAAAACGAAAGCCAGCAATAAAAGCAGGCTTCCTATAGTATACTTTGGTTGTGTTTTACGTTTTCCCAATTGCTACATTGAATAATTAGAAAATTGATAAATTAGTCTTCTTTCCTCCATTTTTTGGTTTCCTCAAACACATGTTCCATTATGGCTGCATCCTGTTCGGTGAATTCCACGTGGCGGCGTGACATTACGATCCTTGCCGTTTCAAAAGCTTTTTTGGTAATATAGGTACTAAAGCCTGAAGCTCCGCCCCACGAAAAGCTCGGTACGAAATTGCGCGGGAAGCCGCTGCCGAAAATATTGGTACTAACCCCCACCACTGTGCCCGTATTGAACATGGTATTTATACCGCACTTGCTGTGGTCGCCCATCATAAGGCCGCAGAATTGAAGTCCCGTCTTTGCGAAGATGCCTTTCTCGTAGCTCCACAATTTTACCTCTTCATAATTATTCTTAAGGTTGGAGTTGTTGGTATCGGCTCCCAGGTTGCACCATTCACCAAGTACTGAATTGCCTAAAAAGCCATCGTGCCCTTTGTTGGAATAGCCAAACAGCACCGAATTGTTCACCTCTCCACCAATACGGCTGTGTGGCCCAACGGTTGTGGCGCCGTATACTTTGGTTGCCAGTTTTACCTGTGCTTCCTCGCAGAGTGCAAAGGGGCCGCGGATTACGGAGTTTTCCATGATCTCGGAGTTCTTTCCGATGTAGATTGGGCCGGTCGAAGCATTGAGCGTAACGAATTCCAGCTTTGCGCCTTCTTCAATAAAAATATTTTCTGGTGAGATGGTATTTACGCTTGCTGGTATAGGCTGCGAGGTACGGCCTTCAGTAAGCAGCTCGAAATCCTCACGGATGGCGGCATCGTTTTTAGCAAATATATCCCACGGATTTTCAATACGCAGGCCGTCTTCCGTATACTCAATAATCTCATAGGTGTCAAAATCCACTTCTTCCTGAGTGTCTTTGGTGTAAAAGGCAATAACATCCTCTCCCGAAAAGATCGCCTGGTTGGGTTCCAGCGCCTGTACCATTTCTGCCAGTACTTCATTCGGCAGGAAGGAAGCGTTGATCATCACATTCTCTTCCATTTCCACCATCGGGAATTTTTCCATCAGGTATTCTTCGGTTAGGGTAGTGGTGGTGTAACCGAGGTATTTTTCCCATTTTTCGCGAATGGTAAGGATACCTATACGGATGTCGGCCACAGGCCTGGTAAAGGTAAATGGCAGGAGTGCGTTGCGCACCGGGCCGTCAAAAAGGATGTAGTTCATTTGTGCCGGGTTTAGGACACGAAAATAAACCAAAGTTTTAGAGTGGCAAAGTTATAAAGTTGTAAAGTTAAAAGTTGATCGACATAGTTCCCCCTTTGGGAAGTAAGAGGCAAAAAAAAGCCCTCCGTTTCCGGAAGGCTTCTTGTATACTATAGATAAAACTATTCTGCAGTTTTAGTCTCTTTGCTAAATTTAGCATATTTGTTTTTGAACTTGTCGATACGTCCTGCAGTGTCGATAAGTTTTGATTTACCAGTGTAGAATGGGTGTGAAGTCCTTGAGATCTCCATTTTCACTACCGGATATTCAACTCCTTCGTGTGTGATTGTTTCTTTAGTGTCTGCTGTAGATTTTGTGATAAAAACTTCGTCGTTAGACATGTCTTTGAATGCTACCAGCCTGTAATTTTCCGGGTGAATACCTTTTTTCATCTTGATAAATTTTTATTGTTTGACTGCCGCCCATTCCGAGGCTTCCTGTTAAGGAAGGTGTAAACGGCTTACAGCTTTTTGTTTAAACATTAATTTTAAGTGTGCAAAAGTACAACTATTTTTTAATAATCAAAGCGCTTATACTCTTTTTTTGAGTGTAACGCTTCCATCTTTTTCGCGACTCATTTGTTTGGAATTAGTATATTTGTACGTTAAAACAACCAAAAACCATTACCATGACAGAAGCAATTAAAAAGAACGGAATCAATTTCGGTATAATACTTGGAATATTCCTTATAATTAAAACAGTAATAATGTATGCAGTTAGCCTGGACTTATTTCTTAATTCATGGCTCGGCTTTTTAAGGATGTTGGTTATAATTGGGCTTGGTATATTCGCTGTTGTAAAAGCAAAACATGCCCTTAATAGCTATATTACATTTAAAGAAGCCTTTACAGCATATTTTATTACTATCGTTATCGGAATACTTTGCTACACATTGATAATTATTGCTCTTTTTAATGTTATAGATACTGAGGCGGGCCAGGCACTGAATGATAAATTTCTTGAAGCAAAATTAGAAATGATGAAAATGTTCAGTAATGATTCCAAATTGATGCGCGAAACTATAGAGCAAGACAAGAAAATGCCTACTTTAAGCATTGTATCGCAGCTTATGGGGCTTGGTGTATCTATAATCGGATATTCATTGGTGGGATTGATTGTTGCAGCCATAATGAAAAAGAACAAGCCTGAGTTTCAATAATAAATGAACCTATCCATAGTTATCCCCCTCCTCAACGAGGAAGAATCGCTTAAAGAATTACACCAGTGGATCGTAAAGGTCATGGCCGAAAACAATTTCAGCTATGAAGTGATCTTTATAGACGACGGCAGTACCGACGGTTCCTGGCACACCATCCAGCAGCTTTCCGCTGCTAACCCGAATATAAAAGGCATCCGTTTCCAGAGGAATTACGGTAAGTCGCAGGCATTGCACGCCGGGTTCGCAAGGGCTCAGGGCGATGTGATCATTACTATGGATGCCGACCTGCAGGACAGCCCCGACGAAATACCGGGATTGTTCAATATGGTTACCGGGCAGGGTTACGACCTCGTTTCCGGATGGAAAAAAAAGCGTTACGACTCCATTATATCCAAGAATATGCCTTCCAAGCTGTTCAATTGGGCGGCAAGGAAAACATCGGGTGTTAAGCTGCACGACTTTAACTGCGGACTGAAAGCCTATCGTAATGTGGTGGTAAAGAATATCGAGGTATCGGGCGAAATGCACCGTTACATACCGGTTTTGGCAAAAAATGCCGGTTTTGGCCGTATTGGAGAAAAAGTAGTAATGCACCAGGCCCGGAAATACGGTTCGACCAAATTTGGTATGGAACGCTTTATCAATGGTTTTCTGGACCTTATTACGATTTGGTTCCTGTCGCGTTTTGGTAAGAGGCCAATGCACCTTTTCGGTGCGCTTGGGGTGCTCATGTTCTTAATAGGCCTTGGGTCAGCTCTTTACATTGGCGCCGCAAAACTGTACAGGCTGTACCATCATGAAAGGGCTATCCTGGTAACCGATAATCCGTGGTTCTACATTGCGCTTACAACCATGATTATTGGTACGCAGCTGTTCCTTGCCGGGTTTTTGGGTGAGATTATTCTCCGTACCAGGAATAATGAGGAACGCTATAAAATTAGCGAAAGTTTATAACGCGATATTTTGCGCTTTGGCGAATAATCATAAAATTTATACTATCTAATATATAGTTACAATGGAAATTGAAAAATCTATACTTGACAAAGTAAACATATGGCTAACGCCGGTATTTGATGAGGACACGCATACAGCTGTAAAGGAAATGATGACTTCATCACCAAAAGAGCTGGAGGAAAGTTTTTATAAAAGCCTAGAGTTCGGTACAGGGGGTATGAGGGGCATTATGGGCCCGGGGACCAACCGCATCAATAAATATACACTTGGAAAGGCTACACAAGGGCTTTCCGATTACCTGAAAAAGTCATTTCCGGGAGAGGAAATAAAAGTAGCTATTGCATACGACTGCCGCCACAACAGTGATACGCTTGCCAAAACGGTTGCCGACGTATTTTCGGCTAATGGCATAAAGGTATTCCTGTTCTCTGAACTCCGCCCGACACCGGAATTGTCGTTCGCATTGAAATATTTAGAATGCCACGCGGGTATCGTGCTTACCGCTTCGCACAATCCACCGGAATATAACGGTTACAAAGTTTACTGGCAGGATGGAGGCCAATTGGTTCCGCCACAGGATAAGGCGATTATCGATGTGATCGAGGCGCTGGAATATGGCCAGATCAATTTCAATGCAGACGAAAGCCTGATAGAATATATTGGCGAAAAGATCGACAGGGAGTTCATTAAGTCTTCCCTAATCAACGCTACATTCAATACACCACAGGAAGCAAAAGACGCGCTTAAGGTCGTTTATACGCCGCTTCACGGAACCTCAGTCAAACTGATACCGGACCTGTTGGAAGATGCAGGCTATAACAATGTACATATTGTTGCTGAGCAGGCTAAGCCCGATGGTGATTTCCCTACGGTAAAATCGCCAAATCCGGAAGAGCCGGAAGCTTTGGCTATGGCAATAGAACTTGCCGATACTGTAAATGCCGATATTGTGGTGGGTACTGATCCCGACAGCGACCGCCTTGGTGTGGCCGTGCGTAACGGAAACGGTATCATGACACTGCTTAACGGTAACCAGACCATGGTGCTGATGACGCATTTCCTTCTGGAGCAATGGAAAAAACAAGGCAGGATAAACGGAAAGCAGTTTATCGGGTCGACAATTGTTTCTACACCAATGATGATGGAACTTGCTTCTGCCTACGATGTGGAATGCAAAGTAGGACTGACAGGATTTAAATGGATCGCTAAAATGATCAAAGATTTCCCGGAACAGGAATTTATTGGCGGTGGCGAAGAGAGCTTTGGTTTTATGGTGGGCGATGCCGTTCGCGATAAAGATGCGGTAACTTCTACATTGCTGCTTTGCGAAATCGCGGCACAGGCCAAAGCCAATGCCAGCTCGCTGTATATGGAGCTTATAAAGCTGTTTAAAGAATTTGGTTTCTATAAAGAATATCTTGTTTCGATGACCAAGAAAGGTATTGAAGGGGCGGCTGAGATCAACAAAATGATGATCGGCCTGCGCGAGAACCCACTTACCGAAATTAACGGCCAGCGCGTACTGATGGTGGAGGATTATAAGGCCTCAACCGCAAAGAACCTTCTTTCGGGTGAGGAAGAAGCCCTTACGCTGCCAAAGAGCGATGTGCTTATTTACTATCTTGAAGACGGCACTAAAATATGCGCGCGTCCAAGCGGTACAGAGCCGAAGATTAAATTTTATTTCAGCGTAAACGAGCCGCTTGATGACATCGCCAACTTTAAAGCTGTAGAGGCATCGCTCGATAAAAAGATTCAGAACATAGTGGAGGAAATGAACCTCATATAATTGATGAGCTACTACAAGAAAATTTATCCTTTTGCCAAACCGTACAGGAAGGAGTTATCTCTGAATATCTTCTTTAACGTGTTGTACGCGCTTTTCAGCACGCTTTCATTAGTGGCAATTATTCCGGTGTTAAAAGTAATTTTCCAGGACACTAAGCCGGTTCTTACTAAGCCTGTTTATAAAGGTATATCGGAACTGAATGACTATACCGGGGAATACCTCAACTATTTCCTTACTACCAACATGAATCAGTATGGGCAGTTTAAGGTGCTCATGTTCATCATTGGTTTTATAATAGTAATATTTCTCCTCAAAAACCTGTGCAACTATTTTGCCCTGTACTTCATTACACACCTGCGAAATGGGGTTGTAAGGGATTTGAGGACCGATCTGTATTCCAAAATAATCGGGCTGCCTGCATCGTATTACTCATCAACTACTAAAGGTGAAGTGATTGCGAAAGTGACTACTGACGTAAATGAGATAAGCAATGCTTTTCTTAATGCTTTGGAAATGATTGTAAAGGAGCCGCTTACGATTCTTTTTACCATTGGTACAATGTTCTACCTAAGTACCCAGCTTTCGCTATTTGTACTTCTGTTTATTCCTCTGGCGGGCTTTATTATATCAAAAGTAGGAAAGTCGCTGAAGAAAAAATCAATGCGGGTACAACAGCAGCAGGGTAAGATACTATCTGCACTGGAAGAGACTGTCAGTGGGCTGAAAGTTATTAAATCATTTACTGCCGAAAAGTTGTTTAGCCAACGCTTCGGCGAGATCAACCAGGGATTATTCAGGTCGAACAACAGCGTTTCAAACCGGCAGAACCTTGCATCGCCATTAAGTGAGTTGTTGGGGATTATCGTGATTGGCGTATTGCTGGTATACGGCGGTTACCTTGTGTTTGAAAAGGAAAGTATGGAAGCGAGTTTTTTCCTTACCTATATTTTGCTGGCCTATAATATCCTGACTCCGGCAAAAGATATCTCCAAGGCAAGCTACGCGCTAAAGCGTGGTAATGCTTCTGCCGAAAGGATTATGACATTGCTTGAAACAGATATTGTAATCCATGATAAACCGGACGCTATAGAAAAGACATCTTTTCAAAGTACAATTTCTATAGAAAACATCAATTTCCGATACGAAAATGATGATGTATTGAAAGAATTCTCGCTTATTGTACCAATAGGAAAAACTGTAGCACTCGTAGGTCAGTCCGGTAGCGGAAAGAGTACTATCGCGAACCTCCTGACGCGTTTTTACGATGTGCAGGAAGGCAGTATAAAAATTGATGGCACCGATATCCGCGACTTTACAGTGCACTCCCTTCGCAGCCTTATGGGGCTTGTAACGCAGGACAGTATATTGTTTAACGATTCCATTCGCAGCAATGTTGCGCTGGGCAAGCCAGGCGCAACGGATGATGAAATTTGGGCTGCTTTGCGCATTGCTAATGCGCATGAGTTTGTAAGTGAACTTCCGCAAGGACTGGATACCAATATTGGCGACAGTGGGAATAAGCTTTCCGGCGGACAAAAGCAACGCCTTAGCATTGCCCGAGCCGTACTGAAGAACCCGCCGATCATGATACTTGATGAAGCTACCTCAGCACTTGATACTGAAAGCGAAAGGCTGGTACAGCAGGCGCTCGAGAATATGATGCAGAACCGTACTTCGGTTGTGATCGCCCACAGGCTTTCCACTATTCAAAAAGCTGACCTTATTGTGGTAATGCAGAAAGGACGAATTGTAGAGCAGGGTACGCATGACGAACTCATCGACCATAACGGGACGTATAAGAAGCTGGTGATGATGCAGTCGTTTGAATAAGTTGATTTGACAATTTGATAATTTGTTGATGCGTTGATTTATTTATTTGTTGATACCTTTGTTAGAGAAGCCAATACTTTCAGCTATCGAATAACACATCAACGCATAAATACATAAACTTTTACATGCCTATAAAAGCCATTATATACGATCTCGACAATACCGTTTATCCTGTAAGTTCCATCGGTGATAAATTGTTTGGGCCGCTGTTCGATATTATTATTGAAAGCGGGCAGCACGGCAACGACATCGATGCTATAAAAAAAGCGATCATGCGCACTCCGTTCCGTCTGGTAGCACAGCGCCACGGTTTTAGCCATGAGCTCACTGCCAGAGGTATCGCATTGCAGGAAGAAATGGAATATGCGGAAGCCATAGACACTTTTGAGGATTATCCGGAAATCAAGAATATACCTGCCGACCGGTATCTTGTAACTACCGGCTTTGCGAAGATGCAGCACAGCAAAATAAAGCAAATGGGGATTGGTGATGACTTTAAGGAAATTCATGTGGTAGATCCAACCCGTACAAGCAAAAAAGAAGTGTTTGCCGGCATAGTACAGCGCCACAACTACAAACCGGAAGAAGTGCTTGTGGTGGGTGATGATCCGGAATCGGAGATCGCTGCAGCAAAGGCATTGGGTATTCCTGCTGTTTTATACGACAAGAACGGTATGCACAGTCCTGATGAGGCCGACTATGCCATTTCACACTTTAAGGATCTGAAACCTATTTTTGAGAGACTATAGTATGTATGTTCCAAACGACGAAATAACCCTGCCGGATCCTGACACCATTGTGTGGAAGTATCTGGACCTGTCCAAATTCCTGGATATGCTCCTGGGCAGGCAACTGTTTATGTCGCGTTCGGATAAGTTTGAGGACCAATACGAGGGAACCTTTAGTGAGCCGACCTTTGAGGAAATGAAGCGTCTTTCGGTAGATAATCCCGACTTTTTGGATTATTACAAGAACCACCGCAAAAATGTAGTGGTAAGCAGCTGGCATATTAGTGAACACGAATCGTTTGCCATGTGGCAGATTTTTACCAAGAATAATGAGGGATTGGCCATACAGAGCACCATTGGGCGCATACAGCAGGCACTGAAGCCTGAAACCCGCTATGAGCAGCATATTGGTGCCGTGAATTATATCGACTATAAAAAGGAATATATCCCTTTTGACAATACCTTCTTCCCCTTCCTGTTTAAGCGTAAAAGCTTCAAGTACGAGCTTGAGGTAAGAATTGTTGCCGACCTTACGCAACACAACCTTTTCATCAATGAGGGCGTAAAAACAAATGTGGACATCGACCTGCTAATCGAGAAAATATATATTCACCCGAAATCGGAGAACTGGTACAAAAGACTGGTAGTGGAATTGATGCAGCGGCTTGGCTTTGACATTCCTGTCGAAAAATCTGATCTTGAAAGTGATATTCTGATATAGAGCAGTACTCTGATTATTATTGGTCAATATGTGAACCCGCTAATAAGCACTAACCATCTAAGACAAATATCATAAGTCGATGCTGTTCCGGGTAAAACTATTTTACAGGCTCATATTCTGTTGGTGTCCATTCCGGGGACAGCAGGTCAACATAATGATAATGTACGCTGTCATTTTTGTCGAAGGCCCCATTTTTATTGATATCCTCTATGGTACGGAAGTATACGCGGTTTTGCAATTCGATGATATTCCAGTCAATTAGTTCCTGCATATCACCTGACAGTTTCTTAAAACCTTTTCCGCTGATATCACTGATGTATAGCGAACGTATATCGTTGGAATCTACTTTACCGTCCTTGTTAGTGTCGGCATCCACAAGGCTATAGATAAGTATCTGCCTTTTGGCTTTGGCCGCAACCGAATTTAGGTAGGTAGCAGTTTGTATCTGAACTTTCTGGTCGGTAAGGGCATACATGGATGTAGAATCCACATGCTGGAACTTAAGATTTTCAAAATAGCCAGTTATCTCAAAGCGATTGTAATTGGATATGGCATAGCTCACCTGGTTGTTGGTGCGGCTTGTGCCGTAGCTGCGGTTGCTGTTGTCTTCCACGATACGAATATCTCCTACCGGATGTATCAGGTATTGTGTACCCTCCATCAGCACCGGAAGGTCGGCCACCTTTATCTGTGTAGAATCTACTTTTTTAGGCGGTTCCGATGGTTTGGAGCCTTCATAGATTACCTTAGGCTTAGGCTTTTCCTGCTTACAGGCGGTAAACAATAGCGATGTAAGGGCAAGGGCTATAACTGCGGCTTTTTTCATTGCATGGTTGGATAGATTACCAAAAATAAGAAAAATGTTTTTAATATTGGGCGTTGGCCTGAATTACGAGTAGTTCTGACCGCTATGATTGCATTTGAAAAAGAGATTACTCTTTTCGTACCCTTTTTAACACCAGCAAGTTTAGCGGATTAATGCCAAGGCCTGTTACGTTGCTTCTTGTAAATCGTGAAGCTTTGTCGTAAAATAACGGAATTACCGGAGCTTCTTCCATTACCAGGGCATCCATTCTTTTGTAAAGTTCCTGGCGTTTGATATTATCGGTTTCCAGAAAAGCCTGTTCGTAAAGCCTGTCAAATTCCGCATTTTTAAAATGCGTATAGTTAGGCCCTCCGGGAGAAAAGTTCTTGCTGTAAAATAGGGAAAGGTAGTTCTCCGCATCCGGATAGTCGGCAATCCAGCTGGCCTTAAAGAAGGATACTTTACCTGTTGAAATAGATTGGGTGAGGGTAGAGGGCGGATTTACGTCCACTTGCACATCAAGGCCGATTTTCTGCCACTCGCGTTGCAGGTACTCCGCAATATCAAGGTAGGATGCCGAAGTGCTCATCATGATTTTCGGCTTGCTGTCGCCGGTCTCTTTTTTGTATTGTGATATAAGTTCTCGTGCTTTGTTAAGGTCGAAGTCATAGCCCTTTGCGCCAAAACCTCCCAATCCGGCCGGGATCATGCCGTTTGTAGCGCCAATACCCATATTGTTGCGCAGGAATAATATCATTTTATTTCGGTCGAAACCATAGTTCATCGCCTGACGGATACGTTTGTCTTTCACGGCTTTATCTGCTCCGTCGAGGCGGAAACCCATATACTCGGTGTTGAGGTACGGGCCAACGATCATTTTTACATCCTTGCAGTATTTAGCCTGCAGTTCACCTTTCGGAGTGAGGATCTCATCTTTATAAGAGGGGTCGAGTCCGGAAACAAAGTCCAGTTTACCCTGAACAAACTGCAGGAATCCGCTCTGCTTATCCGGCAAAAAGGTAATAGCAACTGCCTCCATATAGGGCAGTTGCAGGCCTTTTTCATCTCTTTCGAAATACAATGGGTTTTTTCGGAGTACCATTTTCACGTTCTCTTCCCATATTTTCAATTGGAATGGCCCCGTGCCAATAGGATTCGACCGGAAATCATAACCGGTTTTCTCAAAAGCTTCATGCGGCACTACCGAAGCGTACTTCATTGTGAGCAATCCCAAAAAAGCAGGGAATGTTTTGATAAGCCTTATTTCGAACACTGTATCATTTACTGCCCGGAAATCATCCACATTCTGTAAGATCCATCCGCCGGGTGCGGCCACTTTATCGTCACGAAGGCGGTTCAGGCTGTAGGCAAAATCGCCGGCTTTTACAGTACGGGTGCTGTCCTTGCCAAACAGGCTGTTCTTATGGAAGTACACATCGCTACGGAGCGTAAAAGTATAGGTCTTGCCATCCGGCGAAATCTTCCACGCTTTTGCAATATCAGGTTTGATGTTCAGGCTGTCATCGAGTTGTACCAGTCCGTTATAGAGTTGGTTGCATACCCAGATCGATGGGCGTATTTTGGCGAATGCCGGATCGAGCGAGTTTACAGCCGCGTTTTCATTGTAGCGGAAAACAAGGTTGTCGCGGTTTTTTTCGTTCTCTTTTCCACAGGAAATTAGGAGAAGCAGTATAAGCAGTGAATATAAAGATTGAATTCTCTTTGCCAAGTTTACCAGATTTTTTTGATTGGGTTTTGATAGGTGTTGAAGACCTTGGTAATAATAATTTCACTATTTTCTACTGTATATATAATCACAAAAGGAAATCGTTTCACCTTTGCCTGCCTGAAACTTTTAAAGACAATTTTATATAATTCGGGATTATTGTCAATAGATTGATATGATAACTCCAATGATTCCAAAAAAGAATCACCTAATCCTGATTGTGCTAATTCATAATATTCAAAAGCATCTAAAATGTTTATTATTGCTTTTGTAGTAATAACAAACTTATGCTTTCTTTTCATTAAGGCTTTTTTTGAGTTCCAGTGCCTGTGCTTTTACTTCTTCCCAACTATATCCGCGTTCTTCTCCGGAAAAATATTTGGCGGCACTTTCTTCTACGAGAACTTTGTGTTCATCCGATAATTTATAACCATAATTATCTTGTTCTTCCATAATTGCCAGTAGCTTTTCAATCACAGTACTATCTTCCAATTGTGTTATCCACTCAATCAGTTCCAGTTTATCTTTTTGCAGCTGAACAGGTTGCATAAATAAAAGTGTTTGTGTTAAGTTACAAATATAATGATTGTACATTTTATTTACTGGCAAAATGTATGTAAATTTGCAGGCTTATTCGGAAAGCTATATAGCTAATGATCATGGAAAACAAGAAAAAAGTCGCTTTTTACACGCTTGGATGCAAACTGAATTTCTCAGAGACATCTACAATCGCACGCAGCTTTCAGGACGAAGGTTTCGACCGTGTTGATTTTGAAGATGTAGCCGATATTTATGTTATCAATACCTGCTCGGTTACCGAAAATGCTGATAAGCAGTTTAAGCAGATCGTAAGGAAAGCGCTAAAGAATAACGACAAAGCTTTTGTTGCGGCCGTGGGATGCTATGCCCAGCTAAAGCCGGAGGAACTTGCCGATGTTGATGGAGTTGATCTGGTGCTTGGAGCTACCGAAAAATTCAAGATCACCGACTATCTCAATGACCTTTCCAAAAATGAGATGGGAGAGGTACATTCCTGTGAAATATCTGAAGCGGATTTTTATGTGGGAAGCTATTCTATCGGCGACCGTACCCGTGCTTTCCTGAAAGTGCAGGACGGATGCGACTATAAATGTACGTATTGTACCATTCCGCTGGCAAGGGGTATCTCGCGTAGCGATACATTGCAGAATGTGCTTAAAAACGCCAAAGAGATATCACAGCAAAATATAAAAGAAATAGTGCTTACCGGCGTAAACATAGGTGACTATGGCAAAGGAGAATTCGGCAACAAAAAGCATGAGCATACCTTCTATGAGCTTGTTCAGGAGCTGGATAAGGTAGAGGGGATCGAGCGTCTGCGTATTTCTTCCATTGAGCCAAACCTGCTTAAGAACGAAACAATACAATTTGTATCGCAGAGCCGCACTTTTGTACCACACTTTCATATACCGTTGCAATCCGGCAGTAATGATATCCTGAAACTGATGCGTCGCCGCTACCTTCGCGAAGTATATACCGAGCGTGTAAACAAGATACGTGAAGTAATGCCACATGCCTGTATTGGTGTAGATGTTATTGTGGGCTTTCCGGGCGAGACCGACGAGCATTTCCTTGAAACCTACAATTTCCTTAATGAACTTGAGATATCCTACCTGCACGTGTTTACGTATTCCGAAAGGGATAACACACCTGCAGCTTCCATGGCCGGCGAAGTGCCGAACAACGTTCGCGCCAAGCGCAGCAAAATGCTCAGGGGATTATCGGTAAAGAAAAGGCGTGCGTTCTACGAAAGCCAGCTGGGTACTACACGCACCGTGTTGTTTGAGGGCGAGAACAAAGAAGGCTATATTCATGGCTTTACTGAGAATTATGTAAAAGTGAAAACACCATGGAACCCTGAATTGGTAAACACGCTTCATGAAATAAAGCTTACCACGATAGATGAATACGGTACTGTGCGTATGGAATTTGTAAACCCTTCAGAAGGTGGTATCAAATCGGGAGTGTTTGATTTCATTTCCGCTTAGGGAGACTATTGCCTGAAATATTTTTTCAGTAAAATACCGGCGGCTGCGAAGGGCGATAAAGCGTTCGTTTGCACCGCTTTTTTGTTTTCTTCAAGTAGTAAAGCAATAGCAGAATCGTTGTAGAAGCGTCCCAACAACTGCTCATTTACGGTTGCGGTAAGCCAATAGGCATTCTGTTCCTGGCGGCGGTTGTCGAAAAAGCCATTTTCTTTTACCTGGGCGAAATAGCTTTCCATCTGTTCCCAAACTTCCGCAATGCCCTCGTGGGTTACGGCACTGCAAGTGGTCACTTTTGGCTGCCAGCCAGAACTTTTTGCAGGGAAAAGATGCAGCGCACGGTTGAATTCCGTTTTCGCCAGTTTAGCCCTTTTAATGTTATCGCCATCGGCCTTGTTGATCACAATAAGGTCTGCCATTTCCATGATGCCCCGTTTGATGCCCTGAAGCTCATCACCCGCACCTGCTATTTGCAGCAAAAGAAAAAAATCGGCCATGCTGTGTACGGCGGTTTCGCTTTGGCCTACGCCAACAGTCTCAATAACAATAGTATCAAATCCGCAGGCTTCGCAGAGAATAATGGCCTCACGGGTCTTGCGGGCCACACCACCCAGTGTTTCACCAGAAGCTGACGGACGTATGTAGGCGTTCTCATCTTTCACCAGTTCTTCCATACGGGTCTTGTCGCCCAGAATACTTCCGTGTGATAGGGAACTGCTCGGGTCTACCGCCAGGACCGCGACCTTTTTACCAAGCCCCGTAAGGTGTTTTCCAAAAGCTTCGATAAAGGTACTTTTACCTACGCCCGGCACGCCCGTAATCCCGATGCGGACGGATTTATTCGCAAATGGCAGACATTGTGCTATTACGCTGTTCGCTTTTTCCAGGTGTGCAGGATTGGTACTTTCCACAAGTGTAATAGCACGGCTCAGGGCAACTTTATCACCTTTAATGATGCCATGTGCCAGTTCATCGGCAGTAGGTATATTTTTGCGGAGGCGGGCGGCATTTTCCACCGCGCCGGCACTAATGCTCTCCGGCTTTTCTATGCCGTTTATTTCATGAAGGGCGGTCTTATGGTCTTTGGGATTATCCACAGCTTATGATTAGAAAAGTAAAAATAAGGATTTTCCCAGTGGCACCAAAAAGAAATGTCCTTACGGGATACCGAAAGGACATTATATGGTAAGCATAATTTGAAATCTAAACAAGATTAATACGCGGCGGTAAACCTTTGCTGGTGGTGTCTTGGATTTTCGGCCTCATCGGCTAGTACTACGGCAACGTCTTCACCCGATAAGATACTCCTTCCGTTCTCATCAAATACCGGGTTTTCCAGGCCGAGGCGATAGTTGCCGGTACGCCCTGTGGTGATGCCCTGGTGCATTTCTATTGCCGGGCTAAAGAAAGCCCAGTCCAGGTCTTTTTCTTCTTTTATGATGTTGAGGTAATCACGCGCCGCAGAGGCACCTGCCTTATATTCTTCAGGGAATTGTGGGGTGTCAATAAGCTGCAGGCCTTCGGCCACATACAGGCTCCCTGCACCGCCAATGTAGATGTAGCGCTTAACGCCAGACTGCTTCACTGCCTCCTGGATAGCTTTGGAACCGGCAATGGCATCATCATAAATATTCGGGTTGGTCCACCCGGGATTAAAGGCGCTTATTAC
>Ga0308157_10003903_pt1 | contig 20732 bp, 15 predicted proteins | sample PhyBR1_FD_201035 | JGI IMG/M metagenome (GOLD analysis project Ga0308157, IMG submission 201035) | Phyllosphere microbial communities from UC Gill Tract Community Farm, Albany, California, United States - DLSLB.R1 | ecosystem: Host-associated > Plants > Phyllosphere > Unclassified | place: USA...
TGGACTTTACGTTAGCGATGGGCGGCAAGATACAGGAGGCAAGCATTACCCCGCTATATATGCGTCCCCTGGCGATCCTGGTGCGTCCCGGCAATCCCAAGCACCTGCGCTGCGTGGCCGACCTGATGCAGCCCGGCGTGCGCCTGTTAATGGTCAACGGTGCCGGCCAGAACGGCGTCTGGGAAGACATGGCTAGCCGCAAAGGCAGCATGGAGTCGGTGCGCAAGGCACGCGCGAATACTGAAAGTTACGCACCCAACAGCGCGAGCGCGCGCGTTACCTGGACCGCGCGCACCAACATCGACGCGTAGCTTATCTGGAATATCTGGCAGGTGTCGAACCCGCGCATGGCCGACGTCGTGCCAATCGAAACTGATTATGCGATTTACCGCGATACCGGCGTGGCGTTGACTGAGCATGGCGCTGCCAACCCGCAAGCGAAGCAGTTCATCGCATTCCTGCAATCGCCGCAAGGCAGCACGATCTTTGCCAGGTGGGGCTGACAGAAATAATGAGCGCCGGATTGTGGGCCTGCGGCGGGTTTCAGTATATTCAGGTACCGCGTGCAGCGCGTCGCACGGCGGCGGTAATTATTCCTAGACAAAATGTACACTAACGCACCATCGCGCGGGGCGGTCGTGACCCAATCGCTTGCCCTGGCAGCGCCCGGTGCACTTAGAATTCTTTCTGGAGCTTCTGCCGCAGGGACTGCCACCGCATGGCGGGTCGTCTTCCAGGGGAGCGACGCCACCCCCTTGAAACGGAACCTGACCCTCAACAATACTTGTAATGCGCAGGATGACCGAGGCGCCGACAACGTGAGGATCGAGGTCATTGCGTTTGGCCATGGCATCGCGATGCTGGTAGCCGACAGCGCTGTCGCCGAACGGCTAGCTTGTCGAAATGCTTGGCCAAGGTCGCCGGCGATAGCCCGCCCTGCGGCGTTTGACGGGCTGGCCCCTGGCATTGAAAAAAGTGTTGTCGGCAAGCCGCGCGCTCCTGACTAGCGAGCTATAGCGCCAATATGGTCGATCAGAACATTTTGCAGGACCAGGCTTTTTTGGGAAAGATAGGATTTGAATGCCGGGCAAATACACCCTAATTAGCAAAGATGAAGACGACATCGCCACGCCCTGTTTGCGCTTTGGCCAAGACCGGCGTCTCTCGACGACAGACGAGTGCCATCTGGCCCACAGACTCGCTACTACGGGCTTGCCGGGCAGCGACCCTCCGCTTTTGGCCGAACCCGGTCGTTCAGCTGAGCATATCAAGTCACTAAGGCGAAAAGGTCGCGGACTGTCACGAAGGGCAGCGTCGCCGTCGGCAGCGGCACGGGCAAGGACATCGAGCATGCCCTCAAGCGCTGGCCGGCTCTGGAGCGCTACGCCAGTTCCGGTACTCTCCCGATAGACAACAATCCAGTCTAGAACGCGATCCGTCCAATCGCCATCGGCAAGAAGAACTGGCTGTTTGCCGGCTCGGAGCGTCCTGGCCGCCGCGCCGCAGCCATCCAGAGCCTGCTTGCGATGGCCAAGCTTAATGAACTGGATCCAGTCCGCTGGCTAGCCAACACCCTCGACAAACTGCCGACCTGCCCAAACAGCAAAATCGATTCGCTGCTGCCATTTGCGGACTTAAAGCCAGCTCGATTCGGCTGCGAGGTGGGGCCGCTGAACGCTTACGCATGGCCCTGAGCGTCCATGTCTCGATCGGCTATGCGCCCTTCCCGCTGGCAGTCGGCAAGCAGCACCTATCGTGGGCACGCGTGGTGAACCTGGTCGACATGGCGCTCTACATGGCCAAGTCGCACGGCCGCAACCGGGCAAATGGCGTGCGCGGCTTCGCCGATGACTAGCTGAGTAGCCTGTATGCGATCGACCGGAACCTCGTACTCGCCTGGCGCACCGGCCAGGTCGAGCTGTCGACCGTGATGGGCCGACGCGATACGCCACGCGCTTGAGCGGGCGGCTGCCCCGCACGGGGTTCGGCCTGTTAGAAGCCGACCTTCAGGCCGACCGGCCTCGGCGCCGATCTCCGGCTGCTTGCCGTAGCGTTCATATTCGCCGACCAGTGACAGGTTCTGGCCCAGAGCATACTGCAGGCCGACCGCGCCGTACAGGCCATTGTCGTTGTCCGAATAGCTGGCGCCTTGGACGGCAGGTTGACCTTGCGCTCGTTACGGGCCACGCCCACCTTGCCATAGGCCGAAAGGCGCTCGTTCAGCGGCACAGCATACTTGGCAGCGACATAGCTGCTGGAACTCTGACTTCTCCCTGCCCGAAAACTAAGGTCGAGAAAACATTGACATCATTGTTGCCGCAAAGGGTGTAGCCGGCTTCCAAGGCCCAATTCTGGTCGACGTTATAGTCAGCGTTTATTTTGCCACCGGCCTTCTAGTCGTCATCTGCGGCGCGGTTCTCGGCACCCGCCACTGCCACGCCCAGTTATGCGCGCGAGGCCCAGTTGGGGCCGAGCCCATTGGTCGTGGTCCGGGCTTGGGCGGAGGCAATGGCGGGAAAGATACATCGCGGCGGCCCTGGTCCGGATAGCACAAGCGTAAGCACCTGTAACGAAACGCCACGGTCCACGGCCAACGAGCTTGACCAGCCTTTGCGCCTGCCCATATCCAAGCATTGGCCGGACCGAGCAAGTTCTAAATAGTCACGCATAAATGGATAGCCGCCTCGCTGTACTTCGGACGACGGTCCCTCTTGCCGCTGGCGCTGCCATGCAAGCAAATGTTTTCGTCTAGCCGGATTTGCAGAGAGTCCTGTGCCTCAGCATGGCGCCGTATTCTTTATTGTTGGTCGTTCAGCGCTCGAAATTTGCAGGGACACTCATATTGCCATCTGATGCTGCGCCATGCTCAAACCCTGCACAGGCGATTTTGTGCAATAAAGCTGTTTTCCCCAGTGCTTAAATGTCCATCTGACTCAAAGTGCTACTAGTAGTCAGCAATGATTCTCTTTGCGCTTCAGACATAGAAGAGTATGCCAAGATGATCTCTGCCAAACGGTCATCTTCGCAATAGAGGTAGGCAACAGGCACACCTAAGACCCTCGCTAACGCTTGAGCGAACAGTGCCGGCGGCTCGTGGACTCCACTCTCATAACGGCTAATTCGGGCGCTACTAGAGGACTCTTCTAAGCCAGCTAACACGCCTAAGCGATCTTGCGGGAGTTGCGCACGTTCTCTCGCTTGACGCAGGCGACGGCCTACAGTGGATTTTTTTGCAGAAACGCGAGTAGGCATCTACTGATATTCGTAGATCAGCTCGAAAGTTTCTCTACGAAAAACGTAGATTTGCATCAAAAGTTGCTATACTGCCTACCCCGAGTTGGACAGATCTCAGCTTATTCGGCCCACATCGCTTACGCACCATCTGTTCAAGAATCTAAAAATAGGGTTTCAATGCGCATTTCGAATTTTTCTGTGACAACGACGTTGGTTTCGCTCGCTCTTGCCGGTTGTGGTGGTGGTAGTGGTGGCGACAAAAAAACCGTTCCTATCACTCCGACTCCTCCAGTCGTCACCAGTCCAATCACGCCAGTCACGCCGGCTCCTATGCCAACCCCAACGCCGCAGCCGGCAAGCCTACAAGTGGCCGTGGCGCCGACCTACGCCGCAGGCTCGAGCGAAGCGGTTGCACTGAACAAGCTTAACGCCTTCCGCGCTGCGCAAGGTCTGGGTCCGCTGAACCAGAACGCAAACGCCGACGTCGCATCGAAGAACCACGCGGCCTACGTGACAACTAACCAGAGCGGCGCTACGCCTCACGCTGAGGTCGCTGGCAAGCCAGGCTTTACCGGTGTCGATGCAATGGATCGCCTGATCGCTGCTGGCTACCCGACCAAGAGCGCGACGGAAGTGATCGCATTCAGCATGCAGTTCCCAAGCCCTGACGCGTCGGCGATCGACAATCTGGCCAACACCGTGTACCACCGCGCAAGCATGATGTACCAGGGTATGACCACCGTCGGTATCGCCCCGGAAAATCAGGACAGCCCACTGTACGTAGCCATTGGCCTGACCACCCCGCAGGTCAACGCTGGTGACTACGTGGGCATGTACCCAGCCAACAATCAGACCGGTGTGTGGCTGACCCACAGTGTCGAATCGCCAAATCCGTTCTATCAGGAAATGGCAATGAGCCAGGAAAACATGTGCACCAAGACCAGTGCGCCGGTCAGCCTGACCTCGGAAGCATCGACCACCCTGAACGTGACGAGCTTCACCGTGACGGAAGAAGGTCAAACTACACCACTGGATGCTCGCCTGATCACCAAAGCTAGCAGCACCCAGGACAACACGTACCTGACCCCGAACGTCGCTTTCCTGGTCGGTAAGGCACCGTTCAAGCCAAATACCAAGTACAACGTACGTTTCGTTGGCAAGGCAACTGGACCAGCAACCGGCAGCAATACCGGCCTGACGATCGAGAAATTCTGGACCTTCACTACCAGCGCCTTCAAGCGCGGATGCCAGTAAGGGTGAATCATAAGATCGAAGTGAGCACCCGAACTCTAATCGTTATTCGCAATGACCAACGTAACAGATAAACTTAAATGATGAAAAAAATCATTGCATTAAGCATCGTGCTAACAGCTCAAGCGTACGCCCAAAGTGTCCCTCCTCTGCCCGGTCCAATCCAGCCTAAGAATGTCGACAAGGAGACATTCATTTGTGATGTCTCAAGTATCAACGAGGATTTTATTGATCGGTCTAGAAACTTATGGACCACTGCCGCCACAGGGGGCAAGTTCAGCGCATTGACCCCAATCAAATTAAGGGTAATGTCCGCGTCCGAAAACTCTGCGATTTCAGAAGTCTACGAGTTTTATAGAAAGTACGCCGCAGCTGCTTACGTCAAATCACCAATGTATGACAAGGGAACTCGTCTCACGCAAAAGTTCGTAGTGAGCAGCTGTGTCGTAGACAAGAGTCGTGCTACAACCGTCGATTTACAAAAAATTTCTCTCAATGGATATAAATCACTGACTACTGCCGACGAACATATGGTGAATTTTTTGGCGTTCAATAAGACACCTTTGAATGACGAGGAGATCGCGAATTTAATGTCGGATGGGCCTTTCTCAAGTAATGCATTCGAGCGGAATGAGCAAATCCAAAAATCTGCCTCGCGAGCCAGGAAGGCAATAAAAGGTGCCGCTGGACCCAATATAATTCTAAACGGCACGCTCTTAATCGAGCAGTACGACTTCGCAAAGAAAAGTTTTGATCTCTCGAACTTAAAACGAAATGCAGAGGAATACTTATATAAGTCGCCACGTGGCTACGGGACAACCGTTCCGATGTATGACCTCACAGTACCAGCGCGATTTCTTACCTATACACCAAATTCTTTGGAAGAGGCGAAGAGAATTGAGGCAGTACGAGCTAGATCAACGCCGATGACGCTAAAAACCTATATCCAGGTCAAAGACGCGTCGTATTCTCGAGGACCAGTCATAAGAGGGACTATTGGGGCGATCGAAGCTTATACAGACAAAGGCGAATTACTGTTCAAGATGACGGCAAACTAATATCTAGAAATTATCAAAATACTATTTCGCAGGAAATTAAAAACATCTCGACTGAGAGCCGGCAGTTATGCAGGCTCTCAGGCCTTTTCGAAGCACCCCCTCCCAAGCCGTCCACGGTGTATTCTCGCCCTGCCGTCGCTGACGCATAATTGGCCGATATTTCTCCAGTGGAAGCGTCTAGCAATCTTTCAACTTCGGAACATATAGCGGCGTTATTCTCAGCCATTTCAAATGCTGGTTAACTACGATACAAGCTTAATTCCCTAAGTCAACTCGTTCGCTTTTCTGCGTTATTAGGTTGGTATATCATTGAGAAAATTGATTGGCCTCCAAAGGCCGGGCAAAAAATGGGTGAATTATGCGACCAAAGCAGAATACACTTCTAAAGGTGTAATATAGATAAAAAACAACGGCGGCAGAGGTATCCTCCGACCGCAATCTCATGAATTGTTGCACTTAGAGACGTGGTATGTATAATCGGAGCGATGAAATTCTCGGAACTCCATTAGCGAACCATATGCAAAGTAAATTGAAAAACGATATCACCGTGAGCTTTTGCGCGGATTTAACACCGATTGCTATAGCCGGCGAAAGCGGGACGAACCGTGCTCGTGGGATTCCCTGCCAGATATCTGCAGAGAACGATATCGATGCAATTAAAGCGTGGCTAGCGCGTTTTTCGAATAAAAAAACGACGTTCGATACGTATCGGAAAGAAGCCGAGCGCCTTCTTCTTTGGTGCACGGCACAGCGCGGAATTGCTTTTTCATCATTTACTCACGACGATTGGCTTGTTTATAAAAAGTTCCTACAAAATCCGCAGCCGACTTCCCGTTGGGTCTCCGAAGATGGGCGCAAACTGTCACGATTCGACCCACGCTGGCGTCCATTCACCGGGCCACTTTCCGAATCGAGCCAACGTCAAGCCGGAGTCATACTTAACTCTCTATTCTGCTGGCTGGTGAGCGCCGGTTATCTTTTTGGAAATCCGCTTGCGCTCTCGCGAGGTCGAAAGCGCCGGGTCTCGCCTAGGGTAACCAGGTATCTTGATGAAGATTTATGGTTGGAAGTGAAGGCTACGGTCGAAAGCATGCCGCGCGAAACGTCACGAGAACGTGAACGCTACTTGCGCCTACGTTGGCTGATCACCCTTTGCTACGTCTGTGCCGTACGTATTTCAGAAATATCTTCTAACACCATGGGAGGTTTTTTCCGACGGCGTGATCACGACGGAAACGACAGATGGTGGTTAGAGGTCCTGGGTAAGGGAGACAAGATTAGAATTGTTCCTGCTACCAACGAACTTATGGCTGAGCTAGGGCACTATCGTGGGGCGCTAGGCTATTCTCAACTTCCCAGTCGCGGTGAATCCATTCCTTTGTTACTACCGATCGGAGGTAAGCCTCGCCCAATGACACGAGGAGGGATTCACGAGATAATAAAACGCGTATTTAAAGATACCGGTACTCGACTACGTTCTTACGGACCAGAGTTCGTCGCAACGGCAGAGCTGGTCGAACAAGCATCCACGCATTGGTTGCGACATACGGCGGGCTCACATATGGCGAACAGCGATATAGATTTACGTCACGTTCGTGATACTTTGGGGCACGAGTCGATAAGCACGACAAATACGTATTTGCATTCGACTGACACCGCCCGACATGTAGAAATCGAATCAAAACACAAGACTAAATGGTAGCTCAGCGAAGGCGAGATTTTTTCATCCGTGGAACAGGATGTGCGGCGTTGGCTCGACGCGTACTATCCGTCGGCTTCGAGCTTATGTGAACCGCTCCCAGAAGATCTGCCAAGCTTATATCCAAGGCATAACATATCTGTGCAAGAGCAAGAATTGAAGGATTCGCAATTCCTCGTTCAATACTTGATATATATGTTCTGTCAATCTCGGCGTCGACTGCAAGCTCTTCCTGCGACTTCGCTGCAGCGATGCGAAGGGCTTTTAGGTTCTGACCGAGTGCCACGCACAGAGGGTTCCGAAGGTCGTCATGTTCAAGTTGGATTTCTGCCATTTGACAATGATGCAGGCCGACCGGAAAACTGACCACGGCAGATATGCATCATTTCAATGATGCGTATAGTCTACAAAAAATATCGATTTCGTATTATGTGTCTCCGCGCGGCAGCCGGACCAGCGTTGAGCTTAGCCCGCTAATTTCCGCGCGGCCCGCGTGTTGTGAGCTATAGCAAAGGTTGCTGACTAGGACCTAAAATGTGATGCGAGGCGGGAAAAGCTATGGAGTTGAAATAATCGATAACCTCTCTGGCAATCTGTTGCTGATTCTCATTTCGCGATGCACATTTGTCGGCCCAATGGCGCCCAGGATGTAATACATCCCACTTCGGCCTTAACCCCTTATAACGACCGCTTCCGGGATCATGATTACCGAAACCGTCGATAACCGAATTCCAAATTGGCGCAAACTTCGCTATGAGCAAGGACTCGCCTAAAGGTATCCAGATGTCGTCAACGACTAAAAAACGGCAATAAAAATCATTGATATCTAGATTATCCACGCTTGCGATACTTTCAGCATGCTCCTTAAGGCGCAGATAAAGTGCTCGACTACCACTGGAACCAATCCCACCGCCCTTTCTCGCTCCTGCTGGAACAGCCTTGCCGACATAGATTGGTGCATGAAAAGCGCCGTTTTTATTTCTTTCAGCTAAAGGACCGTATGCCTCAAATGAACCCACATAATAAATTGCGTAAATCCCAACACCAATAAAAGACTTCAACTCACTGAGAGGTACTGGAACCTGCTCAAGCATCGCTTCAGCAACACTTGCACCAAGGTTTGTTTTGTCCAAAGGATTAAAAGGAATAATGTTGCCAATACTCATGCGACACCCCTCACTAGCGTAGCATTCATAGCTAACAATTCCATCTCTTTACGTATTAATTTTTCTGCAACGCTTCGTGCTACAACATGCCCCAACGCAACGGGAACTGCATTGCCTAATTGACGCATTGTCTCCGTCCATGATCCGTGGAACATAAATCCATCAGGAAAAGTTTGAATTCTCGCCGATTCCCTGACTGTGAAATAACGTACCGAGCCGTCACGATTTACCAACATATTTTCCCCACCCGGCACACCATGGTCCCCTGCTTTCAAAGTCTTTGCAGGAAGATCGAGGGGACTGCCTGTGTGACCTGGATACACTTTCGCACCAGGCTGAAATTTGTGGTTAGGAATTCCTCTGGCCTCCACCGATTGCGGATCAGGCAGATCATGTATCGCATCCCTAACGGTACGCCATGGAAGGACCTGCGGTGCGCTGGCCGTAGCTAACTTCCGTATTTTCGCTACTAGCTCGGATGGAATTGAAGGTTGCGCTACACCGTGGCGTTTCCAATATTCGCCACTGACCCACTGGTCATGTAGTAAGCGTTCGTAACTATGCGTCGGGCGAGGGAAATTCCAATCGATTTTCAGATCCGACCGGAAGCCGACAATAAATACTCTTTCGCGTTTTTGCGGGACACCATAATTAGCTGCATTTACTAGCGTAGCTGTAACATTGTAAGTAAGCTTCTTACCTATTTGCACACCGCTTGCGCGCTCTGCTTGCAGACGAAGAAAGTGGTCGAACCACTCTTCATCTCGACGAGCGGGCACTTCTGGAAATTCCAGCTGCAAGAGTATGTATTGGTAGTAATTTGCAAACGTTGAACGAGTTAAGCCCTTTACATTTTCAACGATAAAAGCTTTTGGCCGAAGGCGCCTTATAATGTCTACTGTTGCCGGAAACATATCACGGCTATCACTATATGCTTTGTGCTTACCACCCATGGAAAACGGCTGACATGGAGGCCCGCCAGTAACGAGGTCAACCACCTCGGTTACTTCAGACCAGTTGAAGTGACGCACATCGCCCTCATGCAAGGGCCAAGCAGCTACGAGCGGGAAGCCACCTGACTGATTGTCTCGGACGGTATCACACGCCCACTTATCCCATTCAACTACTGCTAATGACTTAAAGCCAGCAAGGCTAACCCCCATGGCCAAACCACCTGCTCCTGCGAAGAGCTCTACCGCTTTCATCGCCACATCTCCATTACCGTAGAAATCCTCACTATGTCTCTTATAGTCATCTACCGAACTCGTTTCAGAATTCCATATTAGCAAAACAGCCCGAACTTCATTAGCCGAACGCTGAACGTTCTCAATAACTAATATTGCAGTTCGGGAATATTCTCCTTCGTATCGACTCCCGCAGAAGTAGCTATTCGGAGCTTCCGTTAGAAGGCGTAAGAGTGTCGGCGCTGATATAAATTAAAAAAACTAAAATTCAATTATATCACAAACGAAGGACGCGGAATAACTTTATTATGTTGAGTATAAACTGTCCGTTTTATTCGGCCGAATCCAAACAACTAGACAATTCATTTAACAACGTACTACTTCCGAAACTTTGACCTATGGGGAACTAGTCAAATCGTCGGCGGTAGCCTTCCGTCAGTTTTATAATAATATTTTCGAGTAATCGAAGTATTGAGTGTCCACGTCAAACACTTCTAGCGAGCTTACTTTCTGGCCTTTGGTATTCATAAGATATGATGCCCGCCCCGCAGTACCGAGGCCATGCGGCTTATCAGGGATATTGCACCGCACGTCCGGTTTGCAAGGAGTCATCCGTGGCTACCTTGTGCGCGTGATGGCCGCAGCAGATGCATCGTCCGTTCGATTAATCAACCGCGAATCCAAGTTGCGACGGCATAACAAATCTGAATCGACAAGCATTTCATTGGGGGTTTGGCCCATCTCACAAAAAAATGACGGGTAATAAATCTGAGACCACTGACCAAGGCTCATTGACTGCACAGGCTGGTAACGGACTTATTAAAGCAACATCGATAATGAATCGTTTCAGCAGCGCGATTGCACACGCACTGTCCCTCCTCTCACCTTGTTCTCCGTCACCATACTTGATTAGCCTTTACTTCAGTATTACCTAACTCGCCGTTCACTGCTTTCTTAACTACCTCCTCATGGCTTAATATATGCCTGACGCCGATCGGTACAGACAAGTTAGAACGGTTATGGTCTAATCGACGAGCCTTTGTGGAATGATGGCACTCCCATACAGAAAAGGTCGGGCCCGAATAAGCGAAGCAAATAATTTTTGAACTATAATTTCCGTAACACTTGCAGCTGAGATAAATCAATTTCCCCTCCCCATATCACAAAGTTAAATTTTACATCGCACGGCCTGGCCGTTCAAGAAACGCATAACGTAGCGCTCGAGCGTCGTTCAACGCATGATGCTCAGGCAAACAACTAGAAGTGTAATAATAGTTACGCAATAACTCGCTAATATTTCGTCGACCAATCTGCTTATGATTTACGAATTTAGGAAGGTCGCCTTTAAAAATGTCAAGGAGTAGTTTTTTGTCGAACTCTGAATCATAAAATAATTTCACCGTATTCTCTAGGCGTATGGCCCTAAACCAGTTTAATAATTCATTTTGTAGGTCTTCATAAGCTGTGGTCTTGTCTTTGCTTAGTAAAGGAATTACCGTCTCTTTTACGAAACTACTACATTGCTCAGGATGGTATGGAACCTCTGCATAAAATTCCTCTCCGGTCGAAGCTGCTAAGCCAATACTTATTAGCTCCACCCCGTGAAAGCTGGTGAACTCTGTATCAATAAAGATTTTCTGATCTGTCATGGTTCTTCCGTTTGCTGCAACGTTCTTCCAACTACAGCAACTCAAATGGCGATACAGAACCGCCCACCTCAGATTCTGATATTTTATGTAGGGCGTTCACCCGCCGCTACGCGCAGCTAGGCCAAACAACACGCGTTTTACTAAACTCACCTATACTTAGATCTGCGATAGATTCATAATACTTTACCTTGTTAGAACATAGAAAGGCGTAGTTCTCCCTACCAGCAACAATAGTGCCTGATAGAATTTTTTCGATCCTCAAGATGCTGTAGCCAGCATTATCCTGACGGCGAGTCTGAAGACTCAGTCGAAAACTTTCGTTCTTATTCCCTTTTAGTAGTGGAAGGATTTCACGTATGTCATCAAATATAAATCTTGACCATTTTTCTTGGTTACGAAAACGGCTATGTATGTCTAGATGAAAGAGCTGAGTGTTCACAGGTATTTCAAAACATGTGAATTGGCGGAGGCCTGGCTGTTGCGTAGTCTCCCTTAGCACTGCAGTTCCTTCAACTACTTCCCAAATTTCATCCGTATGTAGCATGTTCGCAATGTCCCTGGTTGGCGAATGCAAGCTTCTGTTTCCGAACCCCAATCAGTGCGTGTATGTGAAGGGTTTTTGAAGTCCACCTCACCTTCGAAGCTTAGCATGTGACGATCATACACTACACTACAATGCGGTGTATACTATTCTAGATGATCCATCCGGCCTAGTACGAGATCATCCCGCACCCGTCACCCGCCAGTTAGCTGAGCATAAAGCGAGCGAAATACTGCACAGATGCGAGTTGAAATGTTGGCTCTTGGGTGCCCTGTTGCAAAATTTCCTGACTCGCTTACGGAAATTCTTGTAGTTGAATTTTGTTGGAGAAACGTAATGACGAGATCTGCGGGAAATTCCGGTCAGGATGTTCCTCTGGACTTTCCGAGGCGTGATCACCTAGGAGCATTGCCAGGCGCGCAGCCGAAACTGTTAGCCGTGCTCTGCGAGGGAAAGTTCTACACTCCGGGATCTACCCCTCCTGAGATGCGTGCACGATGGGAATTTTGTGCTGACTTTGCCGACCAATTAGCGGTGCACGCATATATTTCCAAGACTGGGAAACGGTCGCACATGTGCGAGCAGGATATCCTGCAGCACTATCTTGACCGTCTTAATCATGTTGAAAAGATCACAGCAGCGGAGGCCAGATGGATAATTTTTCAGGTAGCCTCTATTCTCAAATGGCCGGTTGCAAAATTTCCACCGAATCAATTTCCTTGACGGGATTTTAACAAGCGTAGCTGTCTGTACCTGGATCTTAACCGAGGCCCAGCCCAAACTTTTTGCCTTACTGCACTAGAGCTTTTATTCGCCCGGCTGTGCTCCTCCTGAGCTGACATATCGGTGGCAGATTTGTCGCGATCTCGTCGCTCAGCTTGCAATTAAGGCGATGCAATTCAAGTCCAATAGAAGTTGCTAGGAGGCGGAGGGGTCGATCCTCCAAGATTATTTGGTGAGGCTAATCGGTTACAAATCGACATCAGTAGCCGAGGCTCGCCGGGTGCTTTTTAATCTGGCTGGCCAGCTACCGTGGCCCGTTTCGGATTTCACATACCGCTAATGTACTGCGTAGAAGACCCGTTGCATTGATTTGCGTGGCCAGCGAGGGCTTAACTGCATAGTTATTACACGGACAAATATGTGAAACCTGGGCGAGCCATATTGTGATCTAGATGTCTGACCTGAAAGAGGATATCTGACTCTCCACCGCCATCGTCGCTTTCGTACCTTACGGGGCGCGCCAAGGTTCCCCAGCTAGCGTCTATTAAATTAACTGCCGGATGTGATTTCGTCACGCATCGTTGAACTTCCGTGGCATCAGTAACTGTCATGTATGGGTACAATATGGCGATTCTTTTAACCACATTGGTTTCCGGCGTTTTTTTTTCAAAACCAAAATGGAACAAGGTATTCGCATAATTATCATACCGTTGAACCCTGAAGTTTCTACGCCCTAGAAGGAGTTTTATACTTCGCAAGATTCCGAAAAAGGTGAAATACGCACAACGAACTCTGACGGCTTCTGATAAGCCCTGGTGCTGGCTCAGTCCGGCCAGACGAAAAATTGGTTTCTCGCTACGGCTGGTATTCAAGCCCGCTATTCGCACGAAATTTTCAGATCCCATTCGCCAAATTACATACGCGAATGCAACTGGGCACACGTGCTCGCCATCTAGCATATGTTGTTCATCAAGTGTTAATTTTTTCAGAGCTAGGTAACAGCGCTTATGGGACGATATGTATCGTTTAAAAATCTGCCTCCGGACGCTTCGATAACCACTCAACACATTATCGCCTGGAGCCTTGCACTCGGGTTCTGTATTAGCCACCTTTGCATCCGCGTCGAGACAATTCGGAAACGTACTGTAACGCACCGATTCCGGATTGAATTTAAATCTCCATTGTAAATTTACCTTTGCAGATGATGCAAGCGCTTGTTGTAGCTGCCACGCACGATTGCCGATGCGTGCATTATCGACGTCACCCGCGCGTAGTAGATCACCTAGCAGGATGTCACGATCCGCGAATTCCTCCCCCGCAAGCTTCCACCAAGAGACAAGTTGATTGCCTAGAGCGCCCATTTGTTCCCTAAATAGCTCGTTTTGTATCGGGTTCATCAGCTGAGGTAGCGTGGAGGGAATCAACCTGCATCTTGTGCATCCAGTCGGATGACCTTGTTTTGACAATGCGAATGTTGGCTGAGTGCCGCACCCCAAACAAGCTTCAGTAAGGCGACAGTTATGTATGGGACAATGCGATATTGAGTCAATATTGAACAATACAGTGTGATAATTTAACTCAGCGCACTGCGGACATTGGCGCATTGAGGGAATTGTACCAACTGGCTGCCGTATCCCCATTGCCTCCCACGTTCCTGATTGAATGCGTGCCTCATCTACCTGAAGTAATCTGGAAAGACGGTGAATGTCGATCCAATTTGTGCTTAAGAAACTTACTTGAGCGCGGCGCCCTGTCGCAGTTTCGTATCCAATCATCGAAACTAGTTGCTTTATGGGAAGACGGTTGAGTACGACAACTTTGTGGAGAATCGACCATATCGATTCGTAAGGAGCTGGAAAGATTGGGTTCCAAGTCAAGTTCTTTTCCATTGGATTGTTGATCATTTATTATCCCTCGCCTTCCATGAGGGAATTGAAACTAGCAAGCTGTGACGAATCAACCGCTGCATCAATGTCACTTGTATCCAACTGAAAGTTGGCGGAATCTTGATGACGGGTCGATAACAGCAAGTTTTCTATTGACAGACATGTATGCTCCATTGGAATTGAACCGGTACCACCCGCACTTGCGGCTCTACTTAAGCTTTGCCATAGGGTTTCTGCACAGGCCTGCAAGCGAAATCCATGCTCAAACGCCTTCGGGAAGAAAAATCGTGTGTAGCTCCAACCAGAATCCTCCGGAAATTCTGACAATTCATCGAACGTCTGCAAAATTCGGCGAAGATCCCCCACACTTGAGCAACCGTTGTAGTGCATGGGTTCGCTGAGAAAACGCGCGATTATTTGACGATCATTTGACGCTAGGAGTGCAGTTCGGCGATGAAGAATCTCTGGTTGTGCAAATGAGATCGTTGTCATCTTTATTTTCTGCAATTCAAGGGCGTTGTGGAGTGAGACCAATTGTTGTAAATCGCTATGATTAAGGTTCTGCATCTCGTCTATCAGAAGCACATACTGCCCGCCTCCCTTCGATTTCGTTTTGATCGCAATATCCGCCACCGTGTTCTCGAACAAAACATCCGCGTTTGCACGACCTGAAAGAGCGTGATGCTCCGCTTCGAGAATCATTCGAAACATATGCGTTTCGGTAGTTCGAGCGGACCGTCTAGCGCTGAGTAATGTTATGTGAAGCTTTGGAAATTCTCCCATTAGATGATCTTTTGCCGCGAAAGCACATCGAGTTTTTCCAGTTCGAGGCGCAGCGAAAAATACGGCACCTGTCCGCCTAGCCCAAACGCGCTCCCTGATAACAGCATATGCTCTGCCCATCATTGGAGTGGGCATAACGTATTCTCTTTCACGAATAGGATGATTATCGAGGAGCCGCTCTCGATCGGCATCGTTCAGGTCCGCCAGAATCTTTGGAGTTACAGTTCCACTTTCATTTTTAAATTGCATTGTGATGCCCTATCTTCTGTTTTTAATTGTCGTAAAGAACGAGTTTGCAGTATCGAGAATACCGCTGGCTTCTGGAATCGGTTTGTGTATGGCCGGCGCGAGGGCTGGCTTGGCAGAAGGGATTCGGGGTTGCGTACCCGATTCCTTTGCGAGATGCGTCAGCTGCGTGGCTTGTCGAGCTGTAACCGTCCCAGGTTTCTTTCCGCGCGCCGGCTCGGATATATGCCGCATATAAACTTGCACTGGATCGTCAAACTCTGTCAGCACGATAATGCGCTTCGCCGCCAAGGCATTAATGGCCTTACGCGTACGACGACTGTGCTTTGTTTGTCCCCATTTGCCATGCGCCCTAAGAACACCGAGCTCAGCCCCATTAGGGAGAAACGCAGTTACCTGCCGATAATCCTCCTCATCAACTTCAATATGAAGCTGCTGACTTACAAGATGTCCAGAACTAGCCAGAATCGGGTTTGTGTAGCGAACTCGATCGAGCTGAACATACGGGCGCCGCCCCGTCCCTGTGCCTCCGCGAACCTTCGCGACAACCTTAAGTGCAAACTTGCGCCTGTGGTCTGCCTCTTCTAGAGGAAGACGTCTCACCAGAAATTCCTCGTTCGACTGATCAAAGAAATAACTAAGAACATCCATCGGAGACATATACCCGTTGCCGTAACCTGGGAGCACATTGTGTTGCGCAATCGTTACGTCGAGTAATTCCTCAACTTCAGTCGCTCTTATTTTATGGCGCACGGCCTTTTCAGCTCCGTTGATAGCTCTACCCTTCAGTGGGCCTCCACCAGTTGTAGATGGCAAACGCTTAAAAAGCTCCTTTGCAAGCTTGTCGAACGTTTTTTCGACATTGGGACGGTGTTCGAAATGTGCGACCGGGCCCCAATTAATGCAAAATCCAAGCGCTTTCCTGGCGCGTTCATGGACTGCCGTTGATAAATGCGCCAGAGCACCGTCGAGTAGAGTAGACGTCCACACTGCCCCCCGAGCCTGCGGCAAAACTCCGTTTGGCAGTCCACCGTTAACTGGATATGTGATAGGAATCGTCAGCAGTTTGGGACTCCACTGGCCGACTGCGGCCTCTCGGATGACTCTGACAACATCATCTGCGCTTACTTCGCTGCGATAAACTACCGTGTAAGCAAGGATTGCTGAAGAAAATCGGTCAACCGCAGCGACGATCCAGAGCCTCTCGAGCGCAACCTCTGTCTCAACCCCGTTTGGCGTCAGCATTGCGACAGAAAGATGCGAATCGACTCGATACGCGTCGATTTCCACCGCTGCGTAAGGTTCTTCGTAAGTTAAAAACGCGTCGTGTCCAGTCCCAACAGCCAAGTGAGCCCTGGCCTCTTGGTTTTCGCGCGTTGTAACCGACCGATCAAAATTCCTATTAATCAAGTCGCGCATATATCCTTCAATCGACCTCCTCCCGAGTAGTTTTGTATTGAAGGGCCATTCGGTCCGGGGAAGTTGCTTTTCCTCCAGAAGCTTGATAAAGATGCGGTGTAGATCGCGGGCCCTAATACGAAATTCATGGACTTTCTTGTGTTTCGCATCTTGTCTTACGTGCTTTATGAGCGATTCCTCGATGTCAGGGAAACGGGCGAGCGTGCTACGCAGCGCACCAACGCATCCACCATGAGCTTCTGGCAATTTGAACTTTATAGAACTCGTTCGCTCGTAGTTTTTTGTACGGAAATAAGGTAACAGCGCGCGAAAGCCGAGAATGCGCCCGTCATCTGCCGGCAGCAGGCATCTTCGAGCTAACCTAGGCAACGCGTTTTTCGATATGCCTGTCACCTGCTCAATTTTTGAGACCGGGGTCGTCCCAAAATATAGAGTTACCGCTTGCACCTGTGCACTATAGTGCTCACGCTTTCCCTGATCGACCGCGTCAATGTCGACCATCGGCCATGTTTCCGTAGGCGGCGCACTAGCACGCGCCTCATTACGATTCCACATCTTGTTCACCTCGTGCTAATCGCCATTGCGACTTGAAAGCAAGGCCGTGTTTAGTTAAATCTATTTCTAAATAACCCTCAATAGTGAGCCTTATTAACATTCCAATCACGAGAGCTTGATTGAAGTCGTTGGTGTTTTCGAGAACGTCCGCCAGCGTTCCTTTTTCACGCGAAGAAAGGAGAGGAACTAAGGCCAGTCGCACAGGGAGATGCTCTTGGTCACGAAGCACACTCGCGTAAGCGAGCGCCTTCTGCCAGCGCATTGCGATCGGAACGATCGGTCTCAATTCAGCATCCGTAAAAACTCGAACGCAGTCTGATGCTACTCTCTGAGTAGTCTGCCCTAAGAGGCTCACAATCTCTACCTCGGCTGCCATTGTCGATTCAATCACGTGCTTCTCTCTCGTTCCATCAACTCGAAGAACATTGACGTACGAAGAGCCTCTCGGGTCTTTTTCGTCCGCTTCGATCTTAAAATCTTTAACGCCATGGGCTGATTCAAGGAAGAAAAGCCAATGCACGAGTTGACGATTGCTAGTTAGGAGCCAGTCGCGATTTGTTTTGACGCTGTAGACGAGCCATAGCGAGTTATTCCTCCTTCCACGCGCGCGGTATGCGTCGAGCACCTTGGCCCTTTGCCTTGATTTTAGTGTTGCAGTTTTCATGTACGTGTCCTTCTTTCACCGTGTTTCACTTTGCATATGACAAGCAAGACTAGCAGCATATAAGGAAGTTCACCAGCTTGATTTGCAATAGCCCCGGCGCGCTGCTACAGGAACAAACGAATTAATTACGCAAAAAATTAAATATAAATTAATTCTGGAATTTTTTTAAGTCACGGAAATTATAGTAAATTCCGCAATGATTTTCGACCAAAAATTGGGGGCCGCACTGAGACAAAAGAGAAGAAAAAAAATACAGATAAAATTCAAATTAGCGTAAATTTAATTAGTTGGTGCTGAATAAATAAATCCAGAAATTTACCGATTTGGTAAAGAATTATTCCCGAGGAGCTCGTGGCCGATACGAGATAATGTTGTTTTTTTACAACAGGATTTAAAAATTCGTTTGAAGTTTTGGCGCGAGAAGAGCTCGGAGCTATGAGATGGCTTGGAGTAAGAATGTATGAATGATGGTGGGAGCACGTCGAAGCATCTTTCGAGGCGCTTGTGATCGGTGAGACTTGGCTATAGATGCTAAGCGTACGGAGACTGGCGGGTGTTGGACGATATCCCGCAGTCGAGTTGGAGGTCATTGCGCAGTCTCGTGCTAGCACCTGATCAGTCTTGCGACAATGTCCGAAGTTTGGTTGCCTTAAAGCAACCAACTTCGTAGCGGGTTAGCGACTCTCTAAACCTCTCGACATACAGTCATTAAATGTATGGGCGGCGAGTGGCAGGAACGCTTGGCAAATGTCTATTGCCGCTCATGCCGCATGCCGCATGCGCAGTTTGCGGTAGTGATGCCGCTAACCATAGTTACGTTTGACGACCCAATGCCGCCCGCTGAAGCTTTCGCGCGACTATGTGTAGTAATGTGCGGTTCGACCGCCGAAGACCCGATTGCACAGCCAAGCCTAAAGAGCTCTGGAAGCGAACGCTCGATTGCGATGCAGTTAATTCGAACGCTTTCGAGCACGGCCTGCCAGCACATTAGCCGCTGGTATCGACCGTACCGGCTGAATGAGGAAACGGGACTCGTGTACCGGGGCGCGGAGATCTGAGCTACTAGCGAAAGCGAGCGAGCATCGCCGACAAAATGGTGTTTTGCTTTCTAGTCTGCCGCGATCGGACAGATTTACGGCCGTGTGCTCGCCTCCATCAAGATTCGGTACGCTCGCAGCATCGACGCACGCTCGCTCCCACATGATTTGAATGTGCTCTAGGAGCCGTCGAAGTAATGCCTCAAGGATTTGGTACCAAGGTATGACTAGCATCTATCCGTGAACGCGACGACAGCACGTCATGGCACCTCCGCAGCCGGGTTCACGCGGCATGTACTCCATTGATGTCCAAATTTTAGGACGAACAGTATTTCGGCAAATCCCGCTCTATCATCAATACGCGGTTGTCCGCCGCTCGGTGATCGGCGTTGGGTTGGAAGCTGAGCTGCTATAAACGTTCAAAGATCTTCAGGAAATAGTGCTCGGGCTATTGCGTTAAACTCAGGCTGGACTGCAGGCCGGCGACACCCGAGCTTTCAGAACGTCCGCTACGGCATTTTCTCTAAATCGGGAATGGTAAAGAGACTCCCGAAAACATTTGGATCTTGCGTTTTTACACAGCCTCGACCGATTGCGAACGGTCGGCACAGGTCAACGCATTCGGCCGTCGCCTAAAAAGAAACCAGTTGGCTAAGTTAGGCTTGCTAAGCCTTGGTGTTTGAATGTCTTACAGTGCGCCAGAGTTCAGCAGAAGGTCTGCATACGAGTAACACATTTAGTTCCAGCCGCATCTTGGTAACATTTTTAGTTCCTGAAATGGGAAGTAAATGTGTTACCTCGATAGACTAATACAGCATAAGATTTTTTCTAAGTCTATGAATATAAAAGGTTTTATTTTTCTTAGCAGGTGTATGATTTGCTTCGGGAGTCTGCCACTTCAGTCATGCAGTCAGTCTTTCCCAGCCAGGTTCCCAGATACCGGCAAAACAAACCCATGACCCGATTGCGCCATGTGCAGCGCTTGTTCCAAAGACTCGATACGACGCAGCAGCGTCAACGCAAGCGTAAGGCCGTTTCGATCGAGCTCAAAGTCGTCCCGCAGCCGGCGCGCCTGCCTGACGGTCAGGACGTGCACCGAATGAAAGCCAGCATCCGGATTCGATGCATCGGCTGGCGCCATCACGCCATCCTCGACCAGATCTCTGATGTCATCGGGCGACAAACCGGATACTTCAACCAGATGCTCGATCGAGCACACCGCCGTATCGTTGAGCCAGACCGCATGAGTCACTTGCATGGACATGGGTAAATCTCCTTAACCGAAATGGGCACGGGCCTGAAAGGCGGACGCCTCTGCCAGTTGCTGATACAGCGCGCGCTCTGCATCGCTGACATGGGATGGGACCTTGATGACGATGACCGCGTAAAGCGCACCGGCAACACCATCGGGCCCGCGCAAGCCACGCTTGGCCAGGCGCAGTTGCTGGCCCGCTGTGGATCCTGCCTTCACATTCAGCTCGACATGGCCGTCCAGTGTCGGAATCCGAACCGCTGCGCCCAGCACGGCTTCCCAGGGAGCAAGTGGCAGATCCATGTACAGATCGCGCCCGCTGAGGCGATATAACGGGTGCGGCGTCAATGCCAGCGCGACGTACAGATCGCCGGGCTGACCACCA
>Ga0308157_10003904_pt1 | contig 20731 bp, 27 predicted proteins | sample PhyBR1_FD_201035 | JGI IMG/M metagenome (GOLD analysis project Ga0308157, IMG submission 201035) | Phyllosphere microbial communities from UC Gill Tract Community Farm, Albany, California, United States - DLSLB.R1 | ecosystem: Host-associated > Plants > Phyllosphere > Unclassified | place: USA...
CTTTCAACTTTTGCCAGTGTTGATCTGTCAGCATGATACGAGGCATAGCGAATAGTAAAATTGGGTTTGGTGATTTGATTTTACTACTTCGCTATTTTTTTAAGCTAAAAGTGTCAACACACCCTAGTAAACTTAACAATAAAATAAGCCGCTATATGCGGCCTATTTAACACAGGATAATAATAAATGAATAAAAAATATAACTTACCAGAATTATGCAAGTACAGAGAATTAAGCAGTGGTGAGCAGATGGCTGTTCACCAAATGCTTATCTCCTATGTACGTGAAAATTATCTCTATAATATTGTTTTACCTAATAATGCCAAGCCATTTAATCTCGTAAAGCTGGTTAGTATTCATTTTGAAAATGAAGATGGTGCTATCTGGATAAATTTTAAGACTATTATAGGTGAGAGCTTTTCATTGCCTATTGATCTTATTTCAAGAATAGAAATATCAGGACAGGAAGAAATTTAAAGCCACTATATGTGGCGCTTGAATACATAAGACACAGCACACGACAACCAGTGTCGAGTATGTGTAAAACATATAATGAAACTATGAGCGCAGATTGATACTATATGAGTAAACTTGAAGATGATGTGGTTGGGGAAATGGCAGAGAGATTTTATGTAATCTATGATGGGTGGGCGTTAGAGCATCATTTAATGGATGTTCGCGACCTTGCGCCAGCTATGATTGCTGTAAACGACCTCTTGTCCAATGCAAATAAAGCCCTAAATGGGGATAAAGCCGATCTTAATTTAAAAGTGAATGCTTCATTTAGAGCTGGCAGCTTTGGCATGGAGCTGCATACGGTTGTGCATTTTCTCAGCCAAATTCGAGATATGTTTGCTGGTGATAATGCATCTGCGATATCTAATGCTTGGACTATTCTTGAGATTGTTGGATTTGTTGGTGGTGCCGGTCTTATTGGGTTAATTAAGTTCCTGAAGGGTAAAAAGCCGACCAAAATCATTGATGAAGACGGTCGCCTCAAGGTGTATCTTAATGAAACTGAATACTATGAAACCGATGGTAAAGTAGTAAAGCTTTATAAAAATCGAACTATTGTTGGCGATCTTAACAAGATGCTCGAGCCACTAGAGAAGGATGGGATTGATTCATTCTTTGTGTCCAGAACTGGTGATAAAAAGGATGCTGATCTAGCAATTGATGACTCCGAATTAACTTACTTTGAATACCAGGAAATTGAAAATGATCTAAGTGAGAATATCACTGAGACATTTGTGCAAATTGAGGCTGCGGTTTTCAAAGATAATAATAAGTGGAAGTTTGATAATGGCGGCTCGCCAATCAATGCAGCTATTCTTGATGAGGAATTTCTAAGAAAAATTGACTCTGGTGAGTTGAGGTTTGGTAAAGGTGATCTTCTAAAGGTTAAATTAAAAACTATACAAACTTTCGCTCATGGAAAACTAAAAACAGAGTTTCAGGTCATTGAGGTGCTAGAACACAAGATTGTTAAGCAAGGCCATTTAGAGTTCTAAAAAATAATATTCAATCCATCCAACCCACCGATAAGGTGGGTTTTCTTTTGTCTATTAAAGCATAGAAATATACAGATTTAAGATATTTATCTTTTTTGCGATATTTTATCTCTATCACTATTGACATAAATATATCGTTAATGCGATATTTACTTCGTACCCAATAAAAAAGCCCGCTGGACTGGAAATCAAACGGGCTTTTCAACACTACGAGGCCATTATGAAGCAAAAACCAATTCAGAGTCAAACGACTCAGATCCTCTTTCAAGAACCAACTCAGGAAGAGATGTACGGTAAACCGCGCTCAATCTTCGCTGACCTTTGTACTTTCCTCTTATTGTTAAGCCTAGTCATTGGCTTAATCGCAATGCTCCGCAGCTGTGCAGATGATACTGAAACTCAGGAAGTCCAAGCCCATGCTTATAACGCGCAGTTCTCTGAGAAAGAGCACGTTGAGGGGGTTAAATAATGGAATTGAATAAGCAAAATATTAATTCAGATACCGTTATCACATTCACGCAAGAAGGTGATTTTCAAGCCTACTACGCAGCATGCGCATGGTGTAATGAGAATGGTTATAGTCATGGATCTATGGCTCGGGATATGCCAATTGGTCTGGTTAAAGGCGACTGGATAATTGCTAAATGGCGCAATCTTTCCCTAGAGGAGCGTCAGCAATTGGATGGAACAATGACGTGTATTGGAAGCTTTCGTGAAGGCCCTATTCACATCGTGATTAAGGGTGAAAGATTATGAATGCAGCCGTAAATCCAGACAAAATTATTCCAATCCGGGCCAGCTCCCTGTCCGACCTGTTTGACTGTCCGGCACGCTGGGAAGCCAAGAATCTTTTAAACAAACGCACTCCAGCCGGTGCACGTACGCGCTTAGGTACAGCAGTTCATGAAGCAGTAACCCAGTGGGACTATCTGAACCTGATCGGAGAAGACGTCACCCTGGAAGAATGCCGCGAGATCCTGCATCACCAGATCTGGCAGCCAGGTGAAGAGGTAGATTGGTCTGACCTGGACCAAAATGCTGCTGAGGCAATTGGTCATTCATTAATGCAAAAGTACATCACTCATATTGCGCCAACCCAAAAATTTATAGGTGTGGAAGTGCGCTGTGAATCTCTCATCCTTGCTGATCTGGGCATTGAGCTTACAGGCACCATTGACCGCATCTATGAAAATAATGAGGGTGAACTGGGCATTGGTGACCTTAAATCTGGCAAGAATGCTGTTGCTTCAGACGGCACAGTTAAAACCGTAGGCCATACACCACAAATGGGGATTTATACCGTATTGGCCAGTCATGCACTGCAAGAACCGGTACTGGCCCCTGCCCGTATCTACGGCCTGACTACCGGAAAAACAGATAAAGGTCAGCACGTCGGTATCGGTGAAATCGACTCACCTGCAGAGGTACTTCTAGGTACCGAAGAAGAACCTGGACTACTGCACCACGCAGCAAAACTCATTAAGCACGGCGTATTTTACGGCAACTCAAAATCAATGATGTGTCATGACAAATACTGCCCTGTTTATCACACCTGCAAATTTCGCAAATAATTTTTATAAGGATTAAAACAATGACTTCTCAAGTAATGACTGCTGAACAGATCCGTACCTCACGTCAGACTGCTGTAGCAGCACCTAGACCCGTTGAAGTCAGCTTGACTTCACTGGAAGGCTTTGAACTGGCACAACGTATTGCCAAAATGCTTGCCGCCTCAACCATGGTACCGGAAGTTTACCGCGATACACTAAAGATCAAAGACGGTAAAGACCAGAATGGAAACTGGCTGTACCGTAGTGAACCTAACCCGAATGGTCTGGCCAACTGTGTCATTGCCCTGAATATGGCAAACCGCATGGGTGCCGATCCGCTAATGATTATGCAGAACCTTTATATTGTCGAAGGTCGTCCAGCCTGGTCATCACAGTTCGTGATCGGGGCAATTAATACCTCTGGCAAGTACTCACCGCTGCGCTTTGAAATGGAAGACCGTGGTGAAGTGGAAGTGACCTACACCACCAAGGAATGGAAGTGGAATGAGCGCGCCCGCAAGAGTCTGCCAGAAGAAAAAGTCCATACTGTCAAGCTACGCAATATCACCTGTAAAGCATGGGCCATTGAAACAGCTACAGGTGAGCGCCTTGAATCTGCTGAAATCTCAATGGAAATGGCAGTGAAAGAAGGCTGGTATCAAAAGAACGGATCTAAATGGCAAACCATGCCTGAACAGATGCTGCGTTATCGTGCTGCCTCATTCTTTGGCCGGATCTACGCACCAGAAGTGTTAATGGGTATCCGGACTCAGGAAGAAGAACAGGACGCCATTATTGATGTGACGCCAGAACCAGTACAGCAGACCTCACCGGTGACTACCTCTGACCTTAAGGCTAATGTCGTTAAAGAAACACCTGCACAACAACAGCAAGCCGAGCAACAGCCAGTTCAGGAAGAAAAGAAACCACGTACACGTAAACAGCCAAAAGTTGTTGAAGCTGAAGTTGTTGAAGCTGAAAATGTCCAGAATTCTACAGAGAATGAAGTTGTAGAGGCAGAGTTGACTGTGGAAGATCTTAAACGGCTACAGCAAGAAGCTGAGAACTTGATCCAGCAAAATAAAACATCAGAAACTGCTCAGGTCGATGTAAACAAATCTGCTGAAATTAAAAAGAGCTATATGAAGACGCTCACCAGTACCGTTCAGGCCAGCTCTATTAATGGTTTAAAAAGTCAGATCGAGAAGGAAAGCAAATTAACCGAGGTCGATAGAAATTACTTATTGGCTTACGTCAAACAGCGTCTTGATGAGGAAAGTGTTTATCAGCAAGGACAGGCACCAGTAGACAAGATCAAGAGCACTTCTACCCGGGCAGGACTGGAACGAATGATTGCAGATACTCAGGATGTGCATCAGCTAGAGACTGAAACAGCTCAGAGTATTAAAAACCATAAGGCCAAAATGACGGTGGAAGATTATAACGAGCTGTTGAGTCTCTACGCACAGCGCAAAGAAGTGCTGTCACAGCAGGATATTTTCGCTGATGCGGTAAGTCTGGTGGATTCCTATATAGCCCATATTGATGCTGCCCAAAGTGTAGACCGTCTGAATGACATCATGAGTGATCCGGCAATCAATAGCCTTCCAGACGATGATACGGTGCGGATCAATGAAGCTTATGACCGTCGCTATGCAGAGATCAGTGAATAAGGGCCATGCCGCCCTATGGGGTGGCAAATTCCATAATAGATATACGGCGGTATCACTATGAAATACACATACTCATCTATTACCCGCACCCTGACTGTCTTTGGCTGCAAGATGGATCATATCTTTACCAATGTGGGCCTGTTTGAAATTGAAGCACTGCTGACTAATGCAAAATTTAAGGAGGCCACATGGAGAAATTAAGTCAAGCTAAGGTAAAGGAGGTGACTTAAATGGCTCGCTATACCATCATTGTTGAAGCTGAGCGACCTCCGCAAATCATGCTGGGTCAGCAAATCGGCGGTGCAATAGTGAAGGAGTTAAAAGAAGTCGAAGTAGAGTTGGTTTCTGCTTCGTACCTGGCTCAAAAATACAACTTATCTGTGACAACAATCAGGGACAAGCTTGTATCGATCAACCAGGGCACACAAGGCAAGGCTTTATACCATCCACGTCTTGCACACGATATGCTCACCACAAAAGTAAAAAGAGGCAGGCCGAGAGCTAATTAGCTCTCACTGTCATTAAACATTTCCACCAGGTCCTGAGCGTCAGGATTATAGTAAGTGTTCACCAGCATCGAGATAGTTTTATGACCAGTGATCTTGGCTAATACTTCAACTGGCAATTTCCGAACCTTTACCATTCTTGTAATCGCTTCATGTCTTGAATCGTGGAAATTAATATGCGATAGCCCTGCTCTTTTCTTGGCTCGCATCCATGTTGCACAGAATCTGTCCTTATCGAGTGGTACAAGCTGCTTATTGGTTTTCGGGAGTAATGCTAAGAGCCGCTTCGCTTCTTTAGATAACGGTACGTTTCGGGAGTCACCGTTTTTCGTTACGGGTAAATGCACAAAACCTTCTTTAATGTCTTGTCTTTGCATGGCAAGGATTTCACCCTGACGCATTGCTGTTTCCAAAGCAAATAGAAAGGCCCATGCAACATAGTGGCGTGATATTTCAGGAGTCTTGGTTCCATCCCAGCTTAATGATTTAAGCATCAAAGCTTGATCTTCTTCTGTGATCCGCTGACTTCTTGATTTTTCCTTACCTGGCATCGTAACCGAATGCCATACATTAGACTCAATCAAAAATAGTTCTTTCATGGCATATGTGAACACCGCTGAATAAATTGCGTGTTCATTTCTAAGCGTTGCCACCTTAACTTCTTTTTTTCTGTTGTTCCGCCACTCTGCAATATCAGCAGGTTTAAAATCATAAATAGACTTGTCTGCTAAGTTTGGCGCAATACGATCAAGGTTTTTAATCTTGAAATTGATGGTTCGTGCAGATCGCATATGCCGACCATGTTCTTGATAATATTTTGCGCATAAATCTCTAAAAAGATATTTAGGCTTTTCACCCTGTTCGATTGCTTTTTTACCGGACCGGAGCTCGGACAATTTATCCATCGCCCAAATCTCACATTCTTTTGCAGAGTCTCTAGTGACTGAATAGCGTTTTTTTTGGAAAGTCACAGTAATGCGCCAACTTGACCCGCGTTGGATGGGTTTTGGTAGTTTCATTTCTTGGTGCAGATTTGGTGCAGATTACTTTTTATTCTAGCGATAAAGTTAAAAAATGAAAGGAAATAGAGGGGATTTTGTGCAGATAAATCTTGGATTTAGTTATTCTGTTGCTTGACTACTTTGCCTTAATACATTGTTTTTTATTATTTAATTTTTAATTAATTTTTAATTTCTGTCTAAAATTGGAAGTATGTCACCTAAAATCATTGTATACTACCCTTAAATGATGATGCGTATTGCTCCGTCATAACCCTGATCGAAACAAATCACTGATCTAAACCGAATGAATATTTAATGAGTACCTTACTACTAATTACCTCTGCTCCGACTTCAATATATGCCTGGCATGCACTTGGTCTTGCTCAGGCCTTAAAAACTAAAGATGAAAACTTTCGTGTATTTTTTTACCAAGATGGTGTAATGGTAGCCAATAGCTTGCAATGGTTACCAGATGATCAGCGCAGTTTGACTCACGAGTGGCAAAAACTAAATATTCGCTTACCGGTATGTGTCAGTGCAGCACTAGCACGTGGCATTACTGATGAGCAGAATGCACAGCGTCATCAGATCAGTCAATACAACCTTGCTCAGGGATTTGAACTGGTTGGATTAGGTGAACTGGCAGATGCCGTACAGTCTGCTCAACGTTTAATTCAATTCTAAGTTGTTATTTTCAATAGATTGTTGCTTTTAAAAGGTGAATTGTGTGAGAACTGTACTTGTTATATTAACCCAGCCTAACCTTGGTAGTTTACAGATACATGAAAGCCTTTCAGCCACAATGGTTTTGGCGACTTTTGGCTGTCAAGTCAAAGTGTTACTGCAAGATGCAGCTCTCACTCTATTACGCTCCAAATTAGAATTTGACCAGTTACGCCATGCCTTCAAGATTGCTTCAAATCTGTTAGATAGTTTTGAATTTTATGATTTAACACCTGTACTTATAGAGGAAGAAGACCAAAACTCTTCTTTTGTAAAAAATACACAGCAGGAAATTCAAATTGTAAAGTTTGATGCGGAATTCATCCGCTCTTTTGATCATGTTCTGTATTGGTAATTTTCACGAGTAATATATATGACAGATAAAACCCTTTTTCTTGTACAGTCAGATTACTCCTCCGCTCCTCAGGCATTAAGCAAATTACAGAAAATTTATAGTCCTGAAGATACCATAGTCCTTATGGGTGAAGCAGTGCTGTATTTTTCTGTCGAGTGGTTAAAAGAGTGTGCCTCCCTTTACATATTAAGAACTGATACAGAACTTTTAATAGAAAAACTCCCTGATTTTATTGATCTAATTGATTATTTAAAATTTGCAGATATTATTTTGCAATTCAATCGTTGTATTCGCTTGAAATAATACTTAGGCTATTTTTATGAATCTTAAACTGGATCAGGACGGCCATCTGGTCGATTATACGTTGTGGAATGAAGAGGTTGCTCAGCAACTGGCAAAATCACTGGAGCTTGAATTAACTCCTTGGCACTTCAGAGTCTTACAAGCCGTACGTCAGTTTTACCATCAGTATGGGCATTCTCCTGCCACCCGCCCGCTAATTAAGTATCTGTTCAAGACTCTGGATGACCCATTAATTGATAATGCCCTTTTACAGGAAAAATTTAATACCGGCCTAGTTGCTCGGCACTTGAGCCGTCTTGCTGGTATTCCTAAACCTGCTAACTGCCTTTAAGAGTATTTTAAATAGGAAATGAGCAAGATGAAGCCAATTAAAATAGAATAACTTCTTGTTTCCTCTTCTTTTTGCTCAAGATATAAACAGGAAACTTACTGGTAATTAAGATTTTGCCAATATGACTTGCTGAATACTCAGACTGGGATGAGATCAAGTTCCAGCTAGTATGAACAAAAAGGTCAACTTGCTGTATGATATTTATACTATATATTTTTACTGAAAATTTATTTAGATTAAGTAAATCACCTATTTATTTCATTTAGATCTATTGGCTACTTAATAACTATAAATTCACCTTTAGTAAATTTTTCAATTAAAAATTTTTAAATAGATTCATGAGTGAATGAAGAAAAACCCAACTTTATGTATGCAAACCTTCTTTAATAGGACTCTCGTTAAGATCCTCATTTTTTTTAAAATATTTATTTAATTTCAATATTTTAATTATATATCATTAAAAATAAATTTTTTATTTCTCATTCAGTTAAGATATTAAATCAAAAAATAGAATCCTCGAATTTCCGCATAAATCAAACATTTAATTAGATTTAAAAATTTATGTAATAATTTTTAAATCTATAAAAAAATATTTACAGAAAACTTAATGATAAAATTCGTAAATAAAAATATTTTATAAGAGCAATAAGTAAACTTTTAACCCATTACTAGAAATTTTAATACATCTAGCCAGTTCATGATATCTTTTAAAATTTAAAAAAATTATAAATTTGTCATTTTTTAACATTGCCAATTCCCTGCAAAGTTTTCAATATATAGCTCAATTTTGGCATTGATCTTCTGTTTCAATTAATACAAATTATAAAGAATTTGCAGAATAATATGCCATAATACGCAAACTTTGCTGACATCTTGCAAAGAATGCATATATTTTTGATATTGGAGCAGGCTGGATGAGTTCAACCATTTTGGTTATTCATGGACCGAATTTAAATTTGCTAGGTAAACGTGAACCGGAAGTATATGGTCGTCTTAGCCTTCAGGATATCAATCAAAGTCTGATTTTACATGCTCAAAAAGCAGGATTTTCTCTGAATACTTTTCAAAGCAATTGGGAAGGTGCAATTGTTGACCGGATTCATCAGGCTCAAGATGATGGTACACAGTTTATTATTATCAACCCTGCTGCACTGACGCACACTTCAGTAGCTTTACGCGATGCCTTGCTTGGCGTTGCGCTTCCTTATATTGAAGTCCATCTTTCTAATGTGCATGCCCGCGAAACTTTTCGTCATCATTCTTATTTATCCGACAAAGCAGTCGGTGTGATCTGTGGTTTAGGAGCAAAAGGCTATCATTTTGCTCTGGACTATGCGATCGAAAAAATTAAACCCTCTTCTCACCAATCATAATTAGGAAGACTCATCCATGGATATCCGCAAAATCAAGAAACTCATCGACTTGATGATTGAATCCGACCTGCAGGCGATTGAAGTCAAAGAAGGCGATCAGTCTATCGCCCTGACACGCCGTATGCCGGTCGTTGCAGCGGCGGCTACTCCTGCGATGCCAACTCCTGCTGCATCAGCCCCTGCAGCTAAAGCACTACGTGGTGCAGTAGAAACGTCTCCAATGGTCGGCGTGTTCTATGCCGCACCAAGCCCAGGTGAAGCGCCATTTGTTAAAATTGGCCAGACTGTTTCTGCGGGTGATACGTTAGGTATTATTGAAGCAATGAAAATCATGAATCCGATTGAAGCCACTCAAAGCGGTGTAATTGAAGAAATTCTGGTCAAAAATGGTGAAGTCATCCAGTTTGGTCAACCATTATTCCGCTATCGCGCTTAATACCCGGGGATTCATATGTTGCAGAAAGTTTTAATTGCAAACCGAGGTGAGATTGCCCTGCGCATCACCCGGGCTTGTAAAACTTTAGGAATTAAAACCGTTGGTATTTATTCCGATGCCGACAAGGATCTGATGCATCTACGCTTTTGTGATGAAGCAGTATGTATAGGGCCTGGTACCAGCAGTGAAAGCTATCTGAATATTCCGGCTATTATTACAGCAGCAGAGATTACCGGTGCAGATGCAATTCATCCGGGTTATGGTTTTTTATCTGAAAATGCTGAATTTGCAGAAATCGTAGAAAGTTCAGGATTCATTTTTATTGGTCCACGTCCTGAACATATTCGCCTGATGGGTAATAAAGTTTCAGCAATCATGGCGATGAAAAAATCTGGTGTACCGACCGTACCTGGTTCAGCTCATGCTGTAACGACCAATAATGCCCTTGCTGAAGCAAAAGAAATCGGTTTTCCGCTGATTGTTAAAGCTGCCTCAGGCGGTGGTGGCCGTGGTATGCGTATTGTTGAGCGTGTAGACACTCTGCTTGAATCTGTCCAGGCTGCCCAGCGTGATGCTGAAATGTGGTTTGGTGATGATACGGTTTATATGGAGCGTTTTCTGCAAAAACCTCGTCATGTAGAAGTTCAGATTTTGGGTGATGGCAATGGTCATGCCATTCATCTTTATGACCGTGACTGCTCTTTACAGCGCCGTCATCAGAAAGTTCTAGAAGAAGCACCTGCACCATTTCTGCCAGAACAGGCACGTGCAGATATTCTTGAAGCATGTGTGAACGCTTGCAAATTAATGCAATACCGTGGCGCAGGAACTTTCGAGTTTTTATTTGAAGATGGTGAATTCTTCTTTATTGAAATGAATACGCGAGTTCAGGTTGAACATCCGGTGACTGAAATGGTAACGGGTGTAGATATTATTGAACAGCAACTGCGTATTGCAGCAGGTATCGGGCTTGATCTTCAACAGGAAGATATTGAAGTACGCGGCCATGCAATTGAATGTCGAATCAATGCAGAAGATCCTTCAACCTTTATGCCGTCACCAGGTAAAATCGAGCAGTTTTATGCTCCAGGTGGTGCAGGTATTCGCTTAGATTCACACATATATCCAGGGTACAGTATTCCACCTTATTATGACTCTATGATTGCCAAGCTGATTTCACACGGTAAAGATCGTGAAACTGCAATTGCCCGGATGAAACAGGCACTAGATGAAATGATTCTTTCTGGAATTAAAACCAATATTCCATTGCATAAAGATCTTATTTTACAAGATAAGAATTTCTGTAGCCAAGCTATGGATATTCACTATCTGGAAAAGCATTTACTTAAACAGCTTGAAGGTCAGCAAGAGGCCACCAAAGCCAGCTAGTGATGTATCATGATAAAAAAGCCTTTTGATTCAAGAGGCTTTTTATTACCTGATTTTTTATGGTTTATGAAAACTAAAGTTAAATAGTACAAAGAAGTTTAAGGCAAAATTCGCTTTAATGTAGCAAAACACTCCTGCCCTTTTTCTGTAGCACAAAAATTGATCGTATGAGTATTTTTCCATTGGACAAAGTACTGAGAAATCTCACCCGTCTGGTCTTCTCGTCGACCAGAGCAATCCGTCTGATTATTATCGTATCTTACCTGCATGATTAACGCAGGCAACTTGTCTTTTAAGTCATCTGAAGGTTGATAATCATAAAGTGCGTACGACCACTCTTGACCACTTTTAATCATTACTTCATTGTCATTTCGAAAATTATAATATTCTACACATTTTTTATTGTTAGGAATTTCCATGCCCCATAGACCCATAATTTCAGGACGAGTAAAAATACGGATCGTATTAGCAGATAATTTTTCTGACTGGGCTTCAGTTTGCGCAGAAGATGTTGGTACTGGTTGCTGTTCTGCCCATACCCAACCTGAACAAAGTGTAATAAGAGCTGTAAGATATAGTTTTTTCATGAATTTTTTAACCTTGTCCCCATAAAATTTAAATTAGCATAAATTTGTAAAAAAACTTGTTTGAATAACGTTATAAAACAATATTTATCTTCACTCTTGATTTATTGCGGAGGGGTTTTACAAGTAGGCAATATTATAAAAATCAGCTAAGCTAAATTGCTCCGTATCATAATATATGCGTACATCCTAGAAATAAAAGATCAAAGATATAAAAGCACATAGGAAATACTTAAATAATGAAAATTCAAGAATATATGCAATATGATGGCCTGGGACTAGCTCATCTTGTTAAGAATAAACAGGTACAGGCTTCCGAACTTTTAGAACTTGCTATACAACGCGTAGAAATTGCAAACCCTGAGCTCAATGCAATTATTATTCCTATGTATGAGTATGCTCAAAAGCGGGTAAAACTGGATTTAAATGGTCCATTTGCTGGTGTGCCTTTTTTAGTAAAAGACCTGTTTCAAGAATACAAAGGCATACCGACCAGTTATGGCTGTCAGGCATTAAAAAAGCTCCCCTACATTCCCGAGTTTAATGCGGAGATTGTAAATCGCTGGGAGAATGCAGGTATCATTACATTAGGTCGCACCAATACACCTGAATTTGGTATCAAAGGAATTACTGAACCAGATGCATGGGGAAGCTGTGCTAACCCATGGCATTTAAAACACAACAGTGGCGGTTCTTCTGGTGGTTCTGCCTCAGCTGTAGCAGCAGGTATTGTACCGGTAGCAGGTGCAGGAGATGGTGGAGGTTCTATCCGGATTCCTGCATCCTATTGTGGTTTGTTCGGACTTAAGCCTAGTCGTGGTCGTACGCCATGGGGCCCTGGTATGAGTGAGGCCATGCACGGCGCAGCTATGCAGCATGTTCTGACACGAACAGTACGAGATAGTGCAGCTATGCTTGATGCAACACAAGGATTTGAATCTAGCTCGCTCTTTAAAATTGAGGCTCCTTTACAGCCTTATAGTGAAGTTATTCAGCAGCCACCCAAGCAATTAAAAATAGCTTTTTCTACTGTTTCACCTATTGGTACACCAGTTTCTAAAGATGCTGTTAATGCAATTCAGCATACTGCTAAAATTTTAGAGTCTTTAGGGCATATTGTTATAGAAGACCAGCCCGCAATCGATGGTATGGCCTTAGCCAAAGATTTTATTACGACATGGTTTAGCCAGTTCTCTTATATGTTGGCACAGATCAAGCAGCAGACTCATGCTAAAGATCAGGATTTTGAACTGGATTCTCTAGCCTTGGCTGCTTTTGGAGCACAAACTAGTGCTAATGAGTATATTCATAATCTCAATAACTGGGGCGATTATGTCAGACAAATGAATTATTTTTTTGATCAGTATGATCTTTATTTAATACCAGCTACTGCTTCAGTAGCCCCTAGAAATGGAGAGGTTACCACACCAAGCTGGCAAAAACCGATCCTGAAAATGTTAATTAAATTAGGTAAAGCACATTATCTTGTACGCGGAAAACTGGTCGAACAAATTATTCGTGAAAATCTGAAATGGGTACCCTTTACCCAGCTGGCAAATATTACTGGACTTCCAGCAATGTCAGTTCCACTATATTGGAACAAGGAAAATCTCCCACTAGGTTCGCAATTTATTGCACCGTTTGCGCGTGAAGACCGCCTCTTCCAATTGGCTGCTCAGTTAGAACAGGCTCAACCATGGATAAGCAAGTATCAAGAAATTAAGGTCTAGCTCTATAAAAGCCTGTTATCACACAGGCTTCATTCCAGTTGGTATGAAACCTCAGCGATTTTATATATAAGCGCAGTTTATATATAAAATTATAAATTAAGACTCTAATATTTTTTCAGAATGATTTGTCGAATTCTATACAAAGATTAATATTCGCTTGACCTTGACGCGCTTGTAATCATAAAAACAGTCTACCCCTCCAAGATCTGCCAGTAATAGCCTTCCAGTGCATTGTCTGATGCTATACCTCATCCCCATATAAGTACTATCTAATGCCTGATCCCGACTTTGCTTGCTGCCTGGGTGTGAAGTTATCCCAAATAAGTCGCTTTAGTTCTTACACTTTACTTCAATCTGATACTCATCTTGAGTAACTTTAATTTTAATCTTTTTATATCTTCTTTTATTAGGGTCTATAGCAGAGCCTGCTACCTCTTCAAAAAAGGCTCTATCATTCATTAATTCCCCATAAGCCTTATAACCAATCAATATTTTTTCTGGCGACTGATTTTCTTCCTTAATTCTAGCAAGCATATTGTCTAGATTTTTAACATTGATATTTGGCATAATTGAGCTACTCAAAAAGTTAAGACTCAATTTTCTTCTATTTTTATGACTAAAAGATGAATTTACTCTTTATTAGATTCAAATATATATTGAAAGTTCATTGTTTTAACTAGAATTAATTAAAAATTTTATGGTTTTTAATATATCTTGATTTAACTTTATGCAGCCTAATATCTGGATTGAAAAAACTAAAAGTGACTTTATTTGCTCAATGGATATTAAACTATTTTTAACTAAGAAACAGGTCCCAGGTCTCTTGTATTAAAAAATGAATAATAAGCTAGAAATTTAGATGTCTTTTTTAGCATTATTATATTAATATTTTAATATATTATAGATAATTAAAAAGCTCATCTTTCAATGAGCTTTTTAAATTGTATTCACATATGAGTTTTATTATTTACTTTAACTATTAAAATCTCTTAATATAAACTGTTTAATAGTTTCATCAAAATTAGCTTGTGAAAAATTTAGCTTATTATGTTTTAAATTTTTATAGTAATAGCTAGCTGCCATACTCATACCAAATAAAGTCAACAATTTCATTGCTCACCTCAAATTATTTAACTGACTGAATATAAAACTATCATTCTAATATGTAGCCTTCCAACCCCTTTTCTCTTACTTTCTGTACCTCATGTAAAAGGATGTATATAAAAAAAGCTTGCCAAATGACAAGCTTTTTTTTGCATATTCATAGAGTAAACTTAATAAATCTTCATCTCTGTAGTAGACTCTTTTTTAATCAAAAAACATACTACCCACAAGATGTAACTATATTGTAGTTATGATTTAAACTCTTTAACCACATGAAGCATCTTTAATCTGGTTAGTTACAGGATCTATAATTACTGTAATGCGCTCAATACGATAGTCCATCGTAGCTGGCTGATTAGGAGTGAGAGTGCGAACAATTTTAGAACCAGTTTTCTGTTTAATTTGCTCATCACTTAAACCAGTATGTCCAACCAGTTTTTTAGCTTCTGCCGGAAGACACTGAGCCTGACCCATATTAGTATTATTGGATACTCCATTTTCTGGAGAGTTTGCACAAGCAGTTAATCCTGTAGCTACCAGCGTTAAAGCTAAATAAGTAATTTTTTTCATCATCTCTACTACCCTTCTTCAAAAAAACAACCCTAACAAAAAAGTATTCTTATAATCAATAAACATATATAGTTCATTTGTAGAATTAACTAGTCATTCGAGCTACTACCATCAGAGCTTGAAGATGTATCGTTATTAGTATTATCCCAAGAGCCAGTAGCTCCACCTCCACTAAATGAACCATTATTCCCTGTATATTCTATATGCTTTGATGAGGAATCCTGCTCTAGGGTGCTTATATAATGATGACTACAAGTAATTTCATGAAATGAGTTTTTAATTGGTCCGCAGTAGCGTAAACTTTTGTTTCTTCGATACTTAAATTTTTTATAGCCTATAAAAATTAAGAGTAATATAATTAAACCAGAGACTACATAAAGCATAATAATTACTCTGTTGTCGACGTATAACTTACTTTTAAAGCTTAGAGGTTAATATATTAAATATTTTGTTATTCGTATTAGGTTGAATTATTATCTGACGCAGAATTATTATCTTTTGGATATCTATTGTTATAGGATTCATTTTTGCTCTTCTTTCTAAAAAGCTCTATATTTATTAAAACATACAGAACACATAATAAAATTAGACCCAAAATCATGAAAAATAAATTCATCTAACAAGAGCCTACATATAAATTAAGTAGTCTATTTTTTAAATAAACTCTAATATTTAATAAATGAGCTACCATTAACTAAAATAGATATTTTGATAATTTACTTAACTTCATAAATAAATTTTTATGAATCCTGCTCTAATGTATGAGGAGACTCAGGTTGGTTTTTATCACTTTCTTCTTTCTTGTTCGCACAAGCAGTTAGACTAAGAGTTACAGCTAAAATAACACCAGTTATAGTTAAATTTTTCATATTTTTCCTAACTTTTCACTACCTAGTTCGTTATTATAGAAGATATAAATTACTAATTCTTTCTACTTATATAGTACAAATGTTATAAATACGTATAAAAATTTGTCTTTGAAAATATATAAAATTTATCTTTTCTCCTATAAACTACATATATATTTAAGTAAAAAATGATTCATTTTAATTATCTATTTATATAATTTTTTTACTCTTGTGATAGAATTTACAAAAACAAATTACTACGTGGATACTCATATCGTAGTGTATATTTAATAGAATTAATAGCTGGCTAACTTTCTGGCATGCCAAATACTTACCAAAGAAAAATTTTTAAACTTAATTTAAGAAAATTAATTCTAATTTTAACTGCTTTAGCAGTCTCACTTTTATTTGTTATCTCCTTAGTAGCAAGTTATATCCTTTTTAAGAAAGAATTAGTCAAGAAATCACTTTTTCTCAACTATGAATATGCTTCTAAAATTGCTTCGAATACTGACAGGAAACTTCAAGTTACTTTAAACGAACTGAAATACAGCGTAGATATAATAGGTCAGGGCTTTGATCAGCGTACATTTAAAGAACATGAAGTTGAGCGACTTAAAAATCTTTCTCATCACTTTGACACTTTAATTATAGGTAATAGCCAAGGATCGGTTACTGAATACACATTAAAGCAGCTTAATCTTGATCAAAGACAAGTGTCTACCTCACTGGGAGTTCAGGGATCTTTACGAAGTAAGCATGCTTATATCTCACCGCTCTATTATTCAGTCAGAAATAATTTGGTAATCTTTATCTCACAGCCAATCTTTGATAATAAACATATCTATAAGGGGTATGTAGGCACTTTAATTCATTTAAAAGAAACTAACATGATTAATGAATTACTGCCACTGGAATATAACTATAAAAATAACAATATCTATATTATTGATAGAAATGGAAAAATTGTATTTGATCCGAATAGGAAAAAAATCGGGGGTCTCGTAGCCCAGAATAGTAGTATGGCCTCTATAGAGTATAGAAAAAGTGGGAAAACTGAATTAATCAATGATATAGGAACAAAATATGTAGCTGGTTTTGCCTACATACCTACAACCGGATGGATCGTTGTTTCACAAGAACCATTGGCCGATTTAATTGATGAAACCAAATCAATTATTTTTAGATTAAGTGGTGTGATCTTTATATTTTATCTATTAATTTTCTATATTGTCTGGAGAGCATCTGCTTTTATAGCCTCACCTCTCCATGAGCTTGCCAAGATGGCAAGTGCTTTGAATCAACCTGAGACTAAAACAAAAATTAAGAAAATCAAGCCATGGTATTACGAAGTACAAAAATTCAAATTTTCATTACTTTCTAGTATTGAAAAATTTAGCAGTAAAATTGATGAAATGAACTTTCATATTAATTCTGACCCCCTTACTCAACTCTTTAACCGTAGAGGCATGGAAATTTTTGTTAAAGAAATGATAGATTCTGATATACATTTTTCTATACTACTTATAGATATAGACCGTTTCAAACGCGTTAATGATACTTATGGCCATGATATAGGAGATGAGGTATTAAAAATTCTAGCGAAACTTATACAGGAAAATTTTCGTAAAGAAGATCTGTGCTGTCGTTACGGAGGTGAAGAGTTTATTGTGGTTATTCCAAATAATAATAAGCAGGAAATTTATGAAAGTGCAGAGAGATTTCGACGTATTGTAGAGGCATTTGAAATTAATAATATAGGTAGAATTACCATTTCTATAGGTATCGCATCTTGGCCAGACAGTGCAGAAGAATTTGCACAAGTTTTAAAGATTGCTGATAATAATCTTTACTATGCAAAGAATAATGGCCGTAATCAGATTAAATATAGCTAGTTATAATAAAACGACAGAAATAATCTGTATAATAAGTATTTAATTATTTCATTTAATAAAATTATATAATATTTAAATTAAAATGCTGACCTTATATCAATATAAGAGACTAAGATTGTGTTTTTATTTAAATATATTGTACCACCCTCTTAAAACTATAAGATAAAACTCATTATATAAAATTAAAAATATCATAGGGTTATCACATTTTTCATACAAAAAAACAGGTTATTTAAAACCTAATCTAAAAATTAAACCTTTGTTTTTTATAAATTTAATTTTTAAAAACCGATTTTTGGCTTTTATGCAACTTATTGAAATAACTATTTTTTTATTAAAAATTCTATAAAATGAACCAAGGAACTAAAATTATTATCTTGAGCAAATATATATGAATCTGGTGAGGCTGTTATACGTAAGTAAACTTAAAAAAAATAAAAATGCCGTTAAAGATTTAATGGATATTCTTACTGAAGCTATAACATATAATAGTCCCCATGAGATTTATGGAGCATTATATTTTGGAAATGGATACTTCGTACAATGTCTTGAAGGCGAAAGAGATAAGCTTGAGCATCTTTTTTATAGAAAAATCATTAGAGATCCTCGACATGAGCAATGTGAAGTTATTTATCTTGAACCGATCAAAATTCGCCTATTTGCAAATTGGCATATGAAATATGCAGCTTTTAATAAGGAAGTCATGCACTTTTTTAAAGATCACCATCTAGAAGCTTTTAATCCTTATTTATTAACGAACCATACTATCTCTCCTTTTATTAATTTACTGGCTAAACAAAAAGATGGTATTAGTACTTTAAGGTTAAAATAGTAATATCAAAAAATTAATTTTTATAAATTTATTTAGTTTAATAACCAGTTGATCTAAATTAAATTTTTATCTTAATGTTTGTTAATTCAACAGGGAATAGTGATGCTATATAATTAAATATAAAAACTAATCATTTAAGTTTTTAAAAAAATATTTTCCAGTTGAGAGCCAAGGTATTTTACAAATTTTGTTTTATTTTCAATCCTCGGCATCTCTACACTCCAAAAGGTATAGAACTTAAGATTAGTTTCTAACGTTATACTAATAGCTCCAATTTCTAAATCATATTCTATCGCTTCTATATTTAAAAAAACTTCTATGACTTTAGCCAAGAATAAAATCTTATTTCGTTCTTTCGACTTTACAGGTTTGTACGCCTTTAAAGTCTGACTATAAAGGTAATCATATAAATCTGGACAGAAATTTTCATAATGCTTTATCAAAAACTTTAGAACCTAATATCATTAGAAGAATTTATTTATAACATTATCTTATTCAAAATCTGGTAAGCATATTGTAAGTTTTAATATTATTTTTATCTACATAAATATATTTAATATAATCTTCTGGTTATAAATATTTTACAGCTTATTTTTTTAATACAAATTGTTAGACTATATAACTTCTAAAGCTATATAGTCTATTTGCTGTTAACAGTTTTGCTTTAGGCTATAGTAGCTATCTGGCTGTTTAGCTAGAAGATCTATAAAATTAGGTATAGTTCCAGTATTAAGTAAATACGGATTAAACTCATCAAGGTGATGTTCACAAAAAAAACTTAATATATCCTTATGGAAAATTGCATATTTCATATGCCAATTTGAAAATAAACGTTCGTTTATATTCTCAAAAGACATAATTTCACATTGTTCATGACGTACATCTCTTAAAATTTTATTATAAAATAAATGTTCTACTTTTTCTTTGTTTCCTTCAAGACACTGAACAAAATAATTATTACCGTAGTAAAGGGCTCCATAAATTTGATTAGGGTTATTAAAATCTAATGCTTCTGTAAGAATGTTGAATAATTCATTCATTGGATTGGCACAGTCTTTTAACTTGCTTACATACAACAATCTTACATCACTCACGTTCACCTCCAAACCAAACATATAAAAACCCACATAGAAAACTTTAAAAACCGACCTTATATAAATTATCTTTTTCCTGTATGAACAAATGATGAACCACAACTCTATTAACATCAGTGATGCTACTTATCTTTCTTATGAAGATTAAGATGAAGACACACCTATTGGCCTGTTATATCATTGGCCATTTTTTCATGATGCATTTAAAAGCGGAACGGCTTATCCGGCAACCCATAGTTTTTTACACTTAGCTATGACTGTCATGATCATTCTTCCCGATTTTAGGAAAGTCGTAACATGAATCAATACGCTAAGGATCTTGCAAGCTTTATGCAAAGATAAACCGTAAAGAATAAGACTCATTGACTCTCTACAACAGCAATGTCATAGCATACTATTTTAAGAACTATGGAACCAAATTAATAAAAAACTATTTTTACTTTCAACAGTTAACCTTTTTAATGAAGCCTGATGATAATCTAAAAAATCTATCATAAGAAATATTTGCTACTATGTATGAACAAATATTGAGTAATTGAGTGGCTTTTTATCTGTGATTCGCTAAAGACTCTATAGTTTTAATGAACTATTTCTTCTAAAGATATTCGAAGTCCCATAAAAGTTACTTATATAAGCCGTGTGAGGCTTACCCTCTGTTTGAATTACCGCGTTTGCTGAAAAAGACCAGGAAGATGACTTAAAATTTATGTATCTAATCTGGTATTTTACTGAAATAATAACGAAATCATTTCTTCGAATGCCTCTGGTACAGAAGTACTTAAAGTTACTTGCTAATGTTTAGAGTTTAGAGTTTAGAGTTTAGAGTTTAGAGTTTAGAGTTTAGAGTTTAGAGTTTAGAGTTTAGAGTTTAGAGTTTAGAGTTTAGAGTTTAGAGTTTAGAGTTTAGAGTTTAGAGTTTAGAG
>Ga0308157_10003905_pt1 | contig 20720 bp, 18 predicted proteins | sample PhyBR1_FD_201035 | JGI IMG/M metagenome (GOLD analysis project Ga0308157, IMG submission 201035) | Phyllosphere microbial communities from UC Gill Tract Community Farm, Albany, California, United States - DLSLB.R1 | ecosystem: Host-associated > Plants > Phyllosphere > Unclassified | place: USA...
TTTTCCTCTTTCAATGTACGACAGCGTACATATTAAAGTGGAAAGTCGCGTAAAATATTTCCCGTTTTCATTAATATCGGCAGCAGAGATGCCTTCAGTATTTAACTGGCCAGTCAGGGTGTATTACGAGGATACCGACGCCGGCGGCATTGTCTTCTATGCCAACTACCTGAAGTTCTTCGAGCGGGCCCGTACCGAGTGGCTGCGCGCGCTTGGCGTGCAGCAGCAGGAACTGCTCGACTCGGCCCAAACCGCCTTTGTTGTGAAGAACGTGACTCTCGACTACCATGCGGCTGCCCGCCTGGATGACGAGCTGACCATCCGCACCAGCGTCGAGAAATTAGGCCGCGCTTCGGTCCAGTTTGTACAAGAGGCATGGCGTGGCGAGGTGTTGCTCAATACGGCCAGCGTGAAAGTAGGCTGCGTCGATGTCAATACCATGCGTCCGCGACCTCTGCCCGATGATGTGGCTGCTAAAATGCGTGCCGCCTGAATATTTACACAATTGAAACTACGATGACCGCAACCCATGACCTCTCGTTTGTATCGCTGATCGCCAACGCCCACGTGTTGGTGCAATTGATCATGGCTTTGCTGTTGATTCTGTCAATCGTGAGCTGGACCTATATTTTCCGTAAAATCTTCGCGATCCGCGCCGCCCGCGCGCAGACCGAGCAGTTCGAGCGCAGCTTCTGGGCCGGCGGCAACCTGCACACCCTGCACCAGAGCGCCAGCAGCCAGCGCGACCAGAGCGGCCCCCTGGCCCGCATCTTCGAGGCCGGCATGGGTGAATTCATCAAGGGCAAGCAGGCATCGCGCGAAGCCCTCGACATGAACTCGGTGCTCGACGGCGCGCGCCGCGCCATGCGCGCCTCGTTCCAGCGCGAGCTCGATTCGCTCGACACCCACCTGAACTTCCTGGCCTCGGTCGGCTCGGTCTCACCATACATCGGCCTCCTGGGCACCGTGTGGGGCATCATGAACTCGTTCCGCGGCCTGGCCAGCGTCGAGCAAGCCACCCTGGCAGTCGTTGCGCCCGGCATCGCCGAAGCGCTGATCGCGACCGCCATCGGCCTGTTCGCCGCCATCCCTGCCGTGGTCGCGTACAACCGCTTCACCCACGACATCGATCGCCTGGCGAACCGCTTCGAGAGTTTCGTCGAAGAGTTCTCGAACATCCTCCAGCGCCAGTCGCGCTGATCCGCTGACGATACCGGAGAACCAGGATGGCATTTTCCAGCAGCATGCGCGGTGGACGTCGCCGCAAGTTCAAGTCCGAGATCAACGTCGTGCCGTATATCGACGTGATGCTGGTGCTGCTCATTATTTTCATGGCGGTGCCCGCCAACGAGGCGCCGAGCGTCGTCAACCTGCCGCGCGCCGAGAAATCGGCGCTGCCGCCGGACACCTATATCCAGATTTCCATCGAACCTGGCAACAAGCTGTCGATCGGCGTGCATGGCAAGGTGAAGGTCGCCCAGGACGAAGTGGCCGACCGCTCCGCCCTGCTGCAGCGCCTGCGCGCACTGCACGAAGAGAATCCTGAGTTCCCGGTCCTGATTGCAGGCGACCGCGACAGCAAGTACGACGACGTGATCCAGCTGATTTCGGAAGCCAAGAAGATGGGCATCAACCGGGTCGGCCTGGCCACCCAGTGACGCCGACGATATGACCGCACCGAAGTCCGCCAACAACGGCACGCCCTACCACGTGCCGCCTGAACCGAAACCGCTGCCATCGTTCCTGCTGGCAGTGGCGGTGCATGCGGCGTTGCTGGCCTTCCTGGCGATCGGCGTGAGCTGGCAAAAGGTCAATCCGGTATCGGTCGAGGCCGAGGTGTGGGATATGTCGGTGCAGACGGCCGCGGCGCCGGAATTGCCGCCCGAACCGGCGCCGGAACCCGAACCGGAGCCTGAGCCGGCACCGGAACCGCCGCCACCTCCGCCACCGGAGCCGGTGGTGGAACGTCCTGCGCCGACGCCCGATCCCGAGATCGCACTGCGCGAGGAAAAGAAGCGCAAGCAAGAAGAAGCGAAGAAGGCTGCTGCCGAAGAGCAGAAGCGCAAGGAAGCCGAGGAGCGCAAGCGCGAGGAAGCCGAGCAGAAGAAGCGCGAAGCAGCTGAACAGAAGAAACGCGACGAGGCCGAGAAGAAGAAACTCGAGGAAGCCGAGCGCAAGAAGAATGAAGCGGCCGAGAAGAAAAAGGCCGACGCTGCTGCTGCTGAAAAGAAAAAGAAGGAAGCCGCTGCCGCCAAGGCCGAAGCCGCCAAGCTCGAGAAATTCCGCCAGGAAGAGCTCAAGCGCATGGCCGGCGCCATGGGCAGCACCGGCACCGCCGCGAAGTCGACCGGTCCGCGCAGCGATGGCGGCTACATCGCTGCGATCACGGCCGCGATCAAGAGCGCGACGGCGTACCCGGGCAACACCGACGTGGGCGGCAATCCGCGCGCCACGTTCCGGGTCGAGCAGTTGCCAACTGGCGAAATCATGTCGGTGCGCCTCGTGAAAAGCAGCGGTGTGCCAGAATTTGACAGAGCAGTGGAAAATGGTATCAAGAAAGCATCTCCGCTGCCCAAGAAGAAGGACGGGACCGTGGAGCGTACGCTTGACGTGAATTTCTCGATGAAAGATTACGATTGATTCGGTTCGAACCAGTTTTACAAGAGACACCATGAAAAAACTTCACATTTTGCTGTTCAGCGTTTCCCTGACCATGGGAGCAGCAGCCAATGCGCAGATTCAAATTGAAATCGCCGGCGTCGGCAGCAACCAGATTCCGGTCGCCATCGCCGCCTTCGCCGACGAATCGGTGGCGCCCGATAAAGTCTCGGCCGTCATCCGCGCCGACCTGGAACGCAGTGGCGTGTTCAAGGTGATCGATGCCGGCCAGGTGATCAGCGATGCCGACGTCGGCCAGGTCAACCTGGGCGCCTTCAAGGCCAGCGGCGCCGATGCGCTGGTGGTGGGCAGCGTGGCGCGCCAGCCGGACGGCCGCTTCGCGATCCGCTACAAGCTGCTCGACACGGTCAAGGGCGGCGAGATCTCGCAACTGGGCGGCGAAGTGCAGCCCCGCTACACCCGCCTGCAGGCGCACCGCATCGCCGACGACGTCTATGAAAAGCTGACCGGCGTGCGCGGCATCTTCTCGACCCGCATCGCCTATGTGAAGGAAGACCGCGCGGCGAGCCGCTTCGCGCTGGCCGTGGCCGACGCCGACGGCGAGAACGAGATCATCGCCACCCAGGGCAAGGAACCGATCATCTCGCCGGCCTGGTCGCCGGACGGCCTGAAGGTTGCTTACGTGTCGATGGAAAACCGCAAGCCGGTGGTCTACCTGCAAGACCTGATGACCGGTCGCCGCAACGTGATCTCTAACCAGAAGGGCAACAACTCCGCGCCTTCATGGTCGCCGGACGGCTCGACCCTGGCCGTCGCCCTGTCGCAGGACGGCAATACGGAAATCTACACCGTCAATTCGAGCGGCAGCGGCCATCGCCGCCTGACCAATAACCCGGCGATCGACACCGAGCCGCAATTCTCGGCCGACGGCCAGACCATTTACTTTACGAGCGACCGCAGCGGCGGCCCTCAGATCTACAAGATGAGCGCCTCGGGCGGCAATGCCACCCGCGTGACGTTCAATGGCAACTACAACATCAGCCCACGCGTGTCGTCCGACGGCAAGACGCTGGCCTGGATTTCGCAGCGCGGCGGCGCTTTCTCCTTATACGCGATGGACCTGGCAAGCGGCCGGGAACTTCGCCTGGCCGATGGGGCCACCGAACCGAGTTTTTCGCCTAACGGCAAGTACATCATGTACGCAACCAAGGGCGGCGGGCGCGTCTCGCTTGCAGTGGTGTCTGTGGATGGACGGGTCAAGCAACGCTTGACTACCAAAGCGGGAAACATTCGGGAGCCCAGCTGGGGTCCTTTCATGAAGTAACGAAGTAAAACCTTAACCAGAACAGGAGAAAATCCATGCGCAACTTCAAGAGTCTCGCTTTCATCGCTTCCGCTGCCGCTCTGCTGGCTGCTTGCTCGTCGCCAACCAAGCTGGAAGAAACCCCAGTCGTTGAAAAGTCGCCAGAGCCAGCAGCACCAGTCGCTGACACCCGTGACATCCGTCCAGTGGAAACCGGCACCGTCGATCCACTGAACGATCCAAAAGGCGTCCTGGCCAACCGTAGCGTCTACTTCGACTACGACAGCTTCGTGGTGCGCGCCGACGGCCAGCCAGTGGTGCAGAACCACTCGGGCTACCTGACCAAGAACACCTCGCGTAAAGTCCTGATCCAAGGCAACACCGACGAACGCGGCGGCACCGAGTACAACCTGGCCCTGGGCCAGAAGCGTGCCGAAGCCGTGCGTCGCTCGATGGCCTCGCTGGGCGTGTCGGAAGGCCAGATGGAAGCCGTCTCGCTGGGCGAAGAAAAGCCGAAAGCAACCGGCAGCAACGAAGAAGCGTGGGCTGAAAACCGCCGCGCAGACATCGTCTATCAATAATCGATTCGGCTGATCCAGCCGAACAGGTTTGATTGACAGGGGGCGGGACGCAGTGCAGACTGCTACCCGCCCCTTTTAACTCAGCAACCGGTTTAGTAGAAAGAGCAACGCTTATGATCAAACTGTCCCCGTCCCGCATTGCCTGCCTGATCCTGGCCGCCTGGATGCCGCTGCAGGCCGCGGCCGGTCCGTTCGACGATGACGAAGCGCGCAAGGCCATCCTGGAACTGCGCACCAAGGTCGACAACATCACGCGCGACCTGACCGCGCGCATCGACGGCAAGTCGGACAAGACGGTCCAGATCGAGATGCTCAACCAGCACGAGCAGACCATGCGCGAGATCGCGCGCCTGCGCGGCCAGATCGAAGTGCTGCAGAACGAGCTGAGCAAGGTCCAGGAAAGCCAGAAGCAGCTGTACGCCGACCTCGACGCGCGCATCAAGCGCTTCGAGCCGCGCCAGGAAATGATCGACGGCCAGGCCGCCGAGGTGATGCCGACCGAGAAGACCGCCTACGAGGCCGCCACCGCCCTGTTCCAGTCGGGCGACTACAAAGGTGCCTCGGTCGCGCTGCAGGAATTCGTCAAGCAGTATCCGCAGTCGGCCTATGCGTCGAATGCGCAATACTGGCTGGGCAACACTTATTATGCGCTGGGCGACTACAAGAAGGCCATCGCGGCCCAGCAGGTCGTGACCACCACCTACGCCGACAGCGCCAAGGTGCCGGACGCGATGCTGAACATCGCCAGCAGCTACGCCCTGCTGAAGGACAACAAGAACGCGAAGAAGTCGCTGCAGACCCTGGTATCCAAGTATCCGGACTCGAGCGCGGCGCAGACGGCGCGCGACCGGCTGGCGTCGCTGAAGTGACCTGCGGGCGTTAAAGGCGGCTCGATCGGGCTCGGCAATTGACAGCTTCGAGACCGCGCCCTATAATCTCGTTTCTTCGGGTCGTTAGCTCAGTTGGTAGAGCAGCGGACTTTTAATCCGTTGGTCGCGTGTTCGAGCCACGCACGGCCTACCAAAGATTCTCAGAAACGCCAGCCTTCGGGCTGGCGTTTTTGTTTTCAGCCCGCATTTTTATTCTATTATTACCTTCCCGCCCAAGGACGATCGCACCATGACTTATGAAGACTTTCTTGATGAAGTAACGACCCTGCTCACCGAGATCTACAAGCTCGACGACGAAGCCGCCATCAAGCTGGTGGTGGATGCGCAGGACGCCGAGTACTTCGTTGCCCACGATGACAAGGAAGAACTGCGCACGGTCGCCCAGGCCAAGCTGGACGCCGTGGCGCTCTACGAAGCCAAGCAGAACCGCAACCAGACGCAGCGCAAGCAGCAGCAGCGTCAGGTGCAGCGGAAAAAAACGCCCTGACCTCCACCCTGCGCAGCGCCAGGATCGAAGCCCGACCGTAATGCCGTGCAGTGTCAGCAAAAGTGACTTCATCGTTGGCTCCACAAGACGTCGTCCCCGCGAAGGCGGGGACCCAATCTTGCATGCGTTTCGACGGCATTGGCAGAACCTGGCCCCTGGCTGCGCAGGGACGACGGTGCATTTTGCGGCTTCACTGAACGGCATCCAAGCCCGACCGGGACCACCACGGAGCAGAACTGAAGGAGCATCCATGTCGATGGATATTACCGAACGGATGACGGTCGACGGCGCCGTCTATTCAATCTACACCTTCCCGCTCGAGCCGTATCGCAGGTCGCTGCCTTCACCTCCCCGGCTCAGGGGCTGGCCCGGCTGCTCGAACGGCTACCGCGCCACCTGGGCCATCCAGGAGCACGGCCCGGAGCGCATCCTGTGCCTGACCGAGATTCGCCCCTCTACGCAAGAGGTGCTGGCGGCGCTCTCGCTGCCACCTTCCCTGCTGGCCGCGACCTGGTTCAGCGGGATCATCCGTGGCAGCCGCGGCGAGCGGCGCCGCACCGGCTACCCGCCGCGTGAAATCCATCCCGACGAGATCTATGTCGAGATCGCTGCCGGCAAGGTCGTGCGCGAATGGCTGCTCGACCTGCGCGCGGTGCCGGACCAGACCGAAGAGGAATGGCGCCAGTCGGTGCCTTCCTTCCTGTGGAAGTTCTATCCGCAAGCGGCGTCCGGCTAGCTAAGCTGCCTGCGTCGCCGGATGCGCCTGCTTGCGGTATAGGAATTCGAGCACCGCCTTGCGATGTTCGCGTTATAGCGCAAATTCTACGCGAGTGCAACCCGATCACGCGGCGAAGCAAGCTCCACCTTAACGGTCTCGCAAGTGGTCGTCGCTGATCGTTTGGTAACATAACGATACGACCAGCTGGAACGCATCCTTCCACATCGCGCGTCACTATCACCACCACTGATATGGTGAAAACTACAATGTCGAGAAGTCATACTCAAAACATTTCTGCGCCGGTGAATCGAGCACGCCAAACGGTCCGTCCGCAGCACGTTAAGCTCCGGCAAAAAGCAGACGTACAAACGCGCTTTTTGTTCAGTTCGAAATCTTATCAAACATTTATACGCGTGTAGATTAGAGCATGTCTCGGTCAGAGACAGATCCCGCCAAAACTGCGAAGTGGCTAATCCAATTCCCAACAAACACCTAGTAACGTCAAGCATTTCGGATCAGTGTGTCCGTAGTGGTATGTGACTTGACTCCACCTTCGGAACGTCTCATAAATTGCAGAGTCCTCCTAGCTTGGCTACCACTCAAATAGGTCAGCTAAAGTGTATAATCGAGTATTTACTTATCTAGAGGATTAGTGTGAGCTCAGAACTATCACGGATCAAGGAGCGCGCAGCAACGCGTGAGTTGGTTAATAAAATCTATGACAACGCAATTCGTAGTTATTTAATACATTATTCGTGTCAATCGTTCTATGAGAATGCTACAGGCGGGTCTCTACGGGTCACTTCTATTGCAGTTCGCAATTTAAAATCCGGGCAAACTCACTCGTGGTCTTTACATAAGGCGGCCGAGTTGGCGGGACAGCTCCTTAATATTCAAGAAAATATTGATCAGCATGAGCACGACATGCTTGCCGAATATTTTGAGTTTTTGGAAGCTCATCGTGATGCGACATATATCCACTGGAACATGCGTGACGAGAATTTTGGGTTTGCAGCTCTAGAGCATCGATTTAGAGTCCTTGGAGGAAAACCGTACATTTTAAATGACGATAAGAAGCTTGATCTTGCGCGTGAACTCGTAACACTTTACGGCCGAAAATATGCTCCTCACACCTCACCCAAAGGTCGAAAGGGACGAATGATGAGTATCGTCGAAATTAACAGCATAGCTGATTTAGATGCTTTGCAGGGAGCAGAGGAAGCTGACGCCTATAATAATGCAGAATATCTACGCCTTCATCGATCCACACTACGAAAGGTGGATATTTTCGCAAATATATTTGATCGCATACATAGCAAGGACCTTAAAACTAACGCCACCTTTATGGATAAGCATGGCATCCACCCAGTCGCGTTAATCGAAGTAATAAAATCACATCCTTTAGTAACTGCATTAATATTCATTGCAACCGCAGGCGTTGCACTCCTCAACTACACGAGAATATTCTCTGCAGTTAGAACACTGTTCCAATGATGGTTTTCAACAATGGGAAGATTGAGTGGATGCCATACTTCCTATTGCGATAATTTTTCATCAAACAACGGCGACTGATTCAGTGGTTTACCCGCAACCAAATCGTGTATCCAATTTACCCAAACCATCACTCCGTGACCATAACGCCGCTTTGAAGCATCTGAAATGCTACGTTCACTCAGCAAGGCAAGAGCTTCGCCAACCTCAAGGGCAGAAACACTAGGATTACTTCTCAGCAGGTCTCGCGCCACGCGGATTGATGGCTGCACGAGTACCTTACCCGCGAGCCAAGGCTCCATTTTTCCGTGCGGGATCTTCTCCAACAAAAGGGGTTGTGCAGTTGATGGGATCAACCTTAAGGTGCGCAATACTCGGACAGAATTTCTATCAGTGGATATTAATTTATACGTAGGGTCTTGCAGTTCTCCCAGCAATTCAAGTACTCGACTAGGAGGCGCGTCTCCTAAGAACTGGGGTTTAGAGTTCTTGCGCCTAGGTTCAATTCTTAACTGGAATAGATCCGTGGGGGCGGGCTGATTAGCCTCATGGCTTATAGAATTTTCTGCATCGATCGAAAGAATTCCGAAAAACTGCAGCCAGGCCAATAACCTTAATGTTAACGCCCGGGAGGTTTTTTCTGAATATTCCAAATTGACAAATTCTGTAGCTAATACAGATTGGACAGTGGTGAGCGAGACGCCTCTAAACCCTCGACCAAAATGCTCAATAAGCTTTCTCAGCAATGCGTGAGAAACAAAAAATCTCCATGCAGAGGCAAGCGTGTCGCGTTGATTTCTGTGAACTAAAGCAAGCTTTGCGTTTTTACGATCGTATTGACAAACACCCATCATCACAAGATCACGCGCTACGTTGTCCAAGGTTCCTGCGCGGAGTCCCACCCTAGTCGAAAGTACGGATATCTGCTTGACACTCGGCAGTGCAGTGAGCACTTGTTTCATTGTCGCAGGTCCAGATACTGGCATGTACCTAGTGGGAATAGATGGCGCTTGTTTAGTTAATACGTAATCTCTAAAAATATCCCAATACAAAACGAGCTTACCGGCATTTCGAATCACGAGACGTCGTTGTATCAAGGCACTTACAGTCGCGTCACCAAATTGCTCTGCAATTTTAAAATGGTCGGCAGGGGAATCTGATGCAATTCGCTCCATGCAGGCGATTTGAGCTGAATCGAGATCGGCCAGATCCTTCTTAAATAGTGCTTCGATGTCTAGCGCACGCTCCAACAGTTCCCTCTGACGTGCGGGTTGCGTTTGCAGAACTCGGAAAACGTGCACACAAAGCTTCTTTAATAACCATGGATACCCTTGACAATGCTCTGAAAGTAACCGTCGAAGACTGTGCTCAATTGGTTGTTTCAATTCTTTCGATAATCTCGACAAAAGCTGCGAAGTATCAGACTTCGAAAATAATGGCAGCTCAAACTCTCTCCTCCTATCAGCAAATGAATGCCAAACATGATAAGCTGGATGATCTGCTGGAATAGAACCATCTGTTTTCCATGAAAAGCCAAGCGCAATATTCTCATTCGCAGATTCAACTGCTGAGCAAAGCATTTTTATTTGTACAAATAGGTCCGATAGCTCTTGCTTAGTAGTAATTTCCTCAAATTGATCGAAGAAAAGGACAATTACTTTATTTTGCTCACGAAGTTGTATTAGCAAGTCTTGCACAGAGGCATCAGAAAACGGGTCACCGGATGATCCAATTTGACATCCCCCAAGTGCACTTGTAACAAATTTATCTCGAATGGCTTCATCAAGACAACGTTTTAAAGCTAATTCAGGATAACGTGGTGAACTGGCTGTCCGACAGTCTACAGCGTAAAGAAAGACCTTTTCTCGGAACTTCGGCTGGGCGCAGGTTGCCCGCAACTTCACTAAAAATGAACTTTTTCCCCAGCCCGAAGGAGCTTTAATCGCAAGTAGGCGCGTTTGCGTGGAGCGAGATCTTATTTCGTCGAAAAAACCGGTAATGGTTTTCAATAAGTCATCCCGACCGACGAAATCTTCAGGGCGTGCTGGGCGATAGTCAGACCAATCATCTGCAATCGGGACGGGAGCAATATTATCTAATTCAAGCTTAAGTGACGCATCGGTTAATGCAGTTAGGGTCGCTAACTCATCGACTCCGCTCACCCAATTCAACTCGCGGAGATTTGAGTCACGTTCAGAAAGTTGTTGGATTAGAGGCAGGTTGTTTATCTGCGATCCGGTGAGACCATCGAAGACCATGACGGTATCAGCGACTCCAGAGGTCGGGCCGACTGCACTGACAGCCCAATACTCCCCGACATCAGTAATGAGAAGTGTTCGCCCGGGGAGTATTCTTCTAGTATTCGGGACTTGCAACTTACTGGGATCAATAACCTGGCCGACTGACACTAGAAGCTCGATCAGCTCCTCCGGTTCATAAATACGCAATTGCTGGCGCTGCTCTACACTTTTTGACCTAAATTTATCTGCGATTCCGCGTGCGTCCTTACCAAGCTTAGCTGTTGTGATTAACCACGTCGAGTTTAAGTCGTGAACCATCAAATTTCCGAGCATCTTAGTTAGCACATCCGCCGAGATTGTCCGGTCTCGATATGCTTTACATTCAACAGAAACTCGCGCCCCTGACTGGCTATCGGTTGCAATGATATCTAGTTCGCAACCGGTTACACGTACGTCAGTTTTTACATGAGCATGCTGCAAGACATTTAGTATCCGCTTGGCGAGCGTCTCTAACAGTCCGCCTCGTTCGGTACTTGAGTCACCTTCCTTAACTGTGACTTCCATCTGAATTTCCAACTTAGATTCTAGAGTCATTTGACACGTCCCAGATATTTTCGGAAAAAGATACGGTTATTTTTTTACCGCTCAATAGCTTCATCATACCTTGATAGAAGTTACGATGAAGCTGATTATTAATCAGTTAGCGCGATTGTATCCATAAGCGCAGCTGGAAATCTATCCATTTATCACCAACGATTACTGAATCCGCTATTTTCGGCACATGTTCTTTGAAACTCCTGAAAGCGAACTCCAAGAGCAACGTACAACTCCCTGAAAAAATTCTCCTAATGTGACTGTGGAGCAACCTTTGCCACTTCGAGCTTTATGAGAAGACCGGTCTGCTTGATAGCCCTTTATCGCAAATAAATGTTGCTTATCCTAGCGACTCGAAGGGGCAAGACTCAGATGCTTTGGAGTGGCGAAACTGGGAACTAACTAGCCATTTATACTGCCGAGCTCGTGCTCTTGATACAGAACCAATGTCGTGCTGCGATAAATGGCGCTGCATACCTCCTTCGATATCGAAACGCGATTACGCGGCCACTCCATTCCCACTCATTAGTTCCCGTGACGCTCGATCCGACCAGCAATGCCATCTTGCCAACGTCGTGTATTACCATCACTAAGTCGTTTTGGTAGCAGTTACAATCTTGAACAGCTAGCACTTCAATGTGCCAGCGCATGTAGCTCTCCTAACGGATCATCCATCAGTAGGATTCCCCCCCTAGTACCTCACGATGCCGACCCGCTACTTCATAACTCCCGAAATTTCGCGCGGCCGCTTGTCCTCCATGCTCGATAACGCCAACATCGCTTGAGCGGCCAGGGCCCTCTCGCGCAACCAGGCATCGATCAATGTTGGTATTAGTTGTGGTGTAGCAAAAAGATGTGTGTGATCGCTTCGCCGACGCATCGAATCCTGCAACCACGCACCATCGTTTTGGAACGGCACGTTCCCGCCAGAGCGAAATCCACGCAACAGCCCTTCTATTGGCGCCCACGGCATGCTAGGATCAATTGTTGCCCGTAGAACACACGAATTACGTCAATCGTGCGCCCCCTTGTATATACGTGGCATGCATGTAAAATAAATAACGTCCAGAACGCAGCCAGGCTTGAAGGTCTCGCCGCCGTCCCGGATCCCGAATTCGAAGCTTTGTACTGGCATCCGCATGTCACGCATCCAACGCCCGCCTCATTTCAGCCAACGTCACCTGACCGGCGCGGCGGCGCGGCACAGTTGTCAGTCAGCTCCCGCTACCGCCCAGCGCGCCCCGCGCGCCTGACCGGCGAACCATCTTCGACTTTCGCCCGGCTCACGCCGGCCATTTATTTATTTGCCAGTCTCCATTCGAGACGGCGTTGGAGCTATCCATGAACACCGAACATACCGAACGCCACCACTCCCCTGTCCACGCCGCGACCGCCGTCGACCGCAGCAACCCGCGCGCGCCGAGACGCGGCATCGCCAAAGACATTGTGTCGAGCGGCCGCCGCCTGCGCACCCGCATCGGCGTCATCGCCGCTGCATGCATCGGCCTGACCGCGCTGCTGATCGCCTTCGAATAACAGTAATGGATGCGACCCCGGTTGTCGATTCGATCAGCGCTGGGCTATACTGCCCCGCATCGTCGTCGATCGGGATCGCATGCAGTTCAAGGCCACCAGCTTCCAGCAAGTCCGCGCACCGCTGCGCCGGGTGCTGGCCTGCCTGTGCGCGCTGATCCTGGCCCTGCAACTCGTGGGCGCATCGTTCCACGACCATGACCTGTCCGAGCAGCTGTCCGATTGCGTCAGCTGCCAGATCGCTTCCCATTCCACCGCCGACCTTCCCGCGGTGTCGCCGCAACTGCTGGCGATCTTCCTCGTCATCGCCTTCATCCTCGCGCGCCAGCCGCGCCCCGCGCCGGTCTTCCTGCGCCGCTACCTGATTCCTTCCCGCCAGGCGCCTCCGCGCCACTGATCCGTCCCTGGTTTCCCTTGCAGGCCTATCGCGGCCTGCAGGCACCCCTGCGCATTCGCGCCAGGCGTGCACCCTGCGTGCGCTCCCGCCGGTCGTCCCGCCGTGGAAGCGCGTCGCCCACCGCTTCTTGCAACACCACAAAGGACCACGATGACCAAGAATACCCCTGCCCTGGAAGCGCACGGCGTGACCGTCGCCTACCAGTCCGCGCCCGTGCTGCGCGAGCTGTCGCTGCGCGTCGCGCGCGGCGAGATCTATGCCCTCCTGGGCGGCAACGGCGCCGGCAAGTCGACCACCATGAATACCTTCCTCGGCTTTGCCACGCCCCGCTCCGGCAGCGTGCGCGTGTGCGGCATCGACGTCGCTCTCGATCCGCTGGCGGCGCGCGCACAACTTGCCTACGTGCCCGAGAACGTCGCGCTCTACGAACACCTCGACGCGCGCGAGAACATCGAATACTTCCTGCGCCTGGCCGGCAGCGCCTGGAGCGACGCCACCATCGACGAGGCCCTGGACGCCGTACGTCTCGACGCCTCGGCCTGGACCCGCCGCCTGGGCGGCTATTCGAAAGGCATGCGCCAGAAGGTCGCGATCGCACTGGCGGTGGCGCGCCAGGTACCGGTGCTGCTGCTGGACGAGCCCACCACCGGTCTCGATCCGCAAGCCGCCAGCGAATTCAACGCCCTTCTGCAAGGCTTGCGCGCGCGCGGCAGCGCCATCTTCATGGTCACCCACGACCTGCTGGGGGCAGCCGAAGTGGCCGACCGCATCGGCTTTCTGGAGCGCGGCCACATCAGCCACGAAGTCGCCGCCAGCGGCGCCGAGCGCTACGACGTGCGCGACCTGTACCGGCGCTATGCCGGCGCAGCGCAGGCAGCGGAGGTGGCATGAGCGCCACCCTTGGGCAAGTCCTGCCCGCCATCGCCCGCAGCGAATGGCGCGCCATGCTGCGCAACCAGGTCGCAGTGGCCGCCGGCATCCTGATGCTGGCGCTGACCCTGGCCGCGATCCTGGTCAGCCATGAGCGCATGCAGGCCGTGAACGCCGAGCGCGCGCGGCACCAGGAAACGGCCGACGCCCAGTGGCACAACCAGCCCGACCGCCACCCGCACCGCGTGGTGCACTACGGCCACTATGTGTTTCGTCCATTGAGCCCCCTCGCCTTTTTCGACTTCGGCGTCGATCCCTTCACCGGCAACACGCTGTTCCTCGAAGGCCACCGCCAGAACAGCGCCAACTTCAGCGATGCCGGCCAGTCGTCGGTGCTGCTGCGCTTCGGCCAGTTGACGCCCGCCTTCGTGCTGCAGGTGCTTACGCCCTTGCTGATCGTATTCCTGGCCTTCGGCAGCGTGGCGCGCGAACGCGAACGCGGCCAGCTGCGCCTGCAGATCGTGCAGGGCATCCCCGGTTCGACCCTGTTGCTCGGCAAGCTGGCCGCCCACGCCGGCGTGGCGCTGCTGCTCGGCCTGCCCGCCTTCATCGCCCTGGTGGCGATCGCGGCGCTGCATCCGGCCGTGGCGCCGCAGGCGCTGACGATGCTGCTCGGCTATGCGCTCTACCTGCTGCTGTGGGTGGTCGCGGCGGTGCTGGTCTCCTCCAGCCTGCCGCGTGCGCGCGACGCCCTGCTGGCGCTGGTGGCCGGCTGGATCGTCACCGCGATCCTGCTGCCGCGCGTGATGCCCGACTTCGCCGCCGATGACGTCGGCCGCCCGAGCCGCATCGAGACCGAGGTCGCCATCCACGAACGCCTGGCCGCGATCGGCGACAGCCACAATCCCGACGATCCCTATTTCAACGCTTTCCGGGCGCGCACCCTCGAGAAATACGGGGTGCAGCGGGTCGAAGACCTGCCGGTCAATTATGGCGGCCTGTTGATGGCCGAGGGCGAACGCATGACCAGCGAGTTGTTCGACGAATTCATGCGCGCCGACTTCGCGCGCCAGCGCCAGGAAAACGCCATCGTGCACTCGGCCAGCCTGTTCAGCCCCGTGATCGCGCTGCGCCGCATGTCGACCGCGCTGGCCGGCACCAATCTGGACAGCCACGCGCAATTCCTGGTCGAGGGTGAAAAATACCGCTACGCCTTCGTCCAGGCGCTCAACGGCCTGCATGCCAACGTCGTCTCGCCCCAGGGCGCCGGCGACGAGCGCATCGACAAGCACCATTGGGACGACACGCCGCGCTTCGGCTATCCGCCCACGCCCTATGCCGAGCTGGCGGCGCGCCACGCCTGGCCGGCCTTCGCCCTGCTCGGCGGCTGGCTGCTGGCGCTGTTCGGCGCCGGTCGCGTCGTCGCGAAACGCCTTGAAAGGAATGCCAAATGAAGATGCTGAAGTTTGAACTGCGCCAGGTCGCGCATTCCAGATTGGCCGTCGGCGCCATCGTGCTGCTGGCGCTGCTGTCGGCCCTGTCGGTCTGGACCGGCCTGCAAGCCGTCAGCCAGCAACGCGCCGCGCTCGAGCGCATCGCCGCGAGCCACGCGCAAGATTACGCCGCCATCGCCGCCAGACAGCTCAAGAGCGGCAAGGCCGAAGCCGGCTCGGTCGGCTACTACCTGCCGCACCTGACGGTGAACCCGCCGTCGCCGCTGGCGTTCGTGGCGATCGGCCAGCGCGACCTGCAGCCGCAAGCCCTGCGCGTGCGCCTGCTCGGCCTGCACGCCCAGCTGTACGAATCCGAGGCCATCAACCCGGAACTGGCGATGCCGGGCCGTTTCGACTTCGCCTTCGTGCTGGTGTTCCTGGCGCCGCTGTTCGTGATCGCGCTGATGCACGACCTGGTCTCGAGCGAACGCGAGGCGGGCCGCCTGCGACTGCTGGCATCGCTCCCGGCGCGCGCCGCCGATACCTGGCGCCGGCGGGTCGGCTTGCGCTATGGCCTGGTGTGGCTGGCGGCCCTGCTGCCGGTGGCCTGCGGCGCCCTGGCGGCCGGCGCCGGTTTCATGGGGTTTGCGGCGATTGCGCTGGTGGCGACGCTCTACCTGGCTTTCTGGTTCGGTCTCGCCAGCTGGGTGGCCGCGCGCGCCCGCACCTCGAGCAGCAGCGCGGCGATTTTGCTGGCCTGCCTGGTCGGGCTGACGATGATCCTGCCGACCCTGGCCGACGCCGCGATCGCGCGCCTGTCGCCGGTCTCCAAGGGCGTCGAACTGGCCCTGGCCCAGCGCCAGGCCGTGCACTCGGGCTGGGACATCCCGAAACCCGAGACCTTCGCGAAGTTCTTCGTCAGCCATCCCGAATGGAAGGATACGCCGCCGGTCGAGGGGCGCTTTCATTGGAAGTGGTATTACGCGATGCACCAGGCGGGCGACGATGCGGTGGCGGCCGACGTGGCGCAGTACCGCGCCAGCATGCAATCGCGCGAAGACTGGACCGCGCGCGTCGGCCTGCCGCTGGCGTCGGTGAATGTGCAGGTGCTGCTGCACCGACTGGCCGATAGCGACCTGGCGGCGCAACTGGCCTACCAGGACCGCATCGCCGCCTATCACACGCAGCTGCGGCGCTTCTTCTATCCGTATCTGTTCGAGGAGCGGGCGTTCACGCAGGCAGACCTGGCGAAGTTGCCGCGCTATGCGCATCGGGCGGAGTCGAGCCGCCTGCCTGTCGGGCAGTTGCTGGCACTGGGCGTGCTGGCGCTGGCCTTGCTGGCGATCGGACTGCGCAAGCTGCGCACCCCGCGCTGACTGATTACGACGAGGGAGGCCGTCGAGCGGCCTCCCGATGACATCAGAACTCTTCCCAACCGTCGCCAACATCCGCGGTTTCAGCCTTCTTCGACTTCGCGGCAGCCGCAGGCGCTTGCGCCTTCGGCTTGGCCGGCGCGGCCTTGGCCGGCTTGCCCGGCTTGGCCGCCGACGGCGGCGCCGCCTTCACCGGCGCCTTCGCCACCACCGCCGGCAAGGTCGTGGTCACGCGCGGGGCCGCCACGCTGGCGCGGCTGGCGCCGGCATGGGTCAGCTTGAACGCGCCCACGGTCTGCGCCAGCGCGCTCGCTTCTTCCTGCAGCGAGGCAGCCGCCGCCGAGGCTTCTTCCACCAGCGCCGCGTTCTGCGTGGTCACCTGGTCCATCTGGGCCACGGCGCCGTTGATCTGCTCGATGCCGGCGGTCTGTTCCTGGCTGGCAGCGGTGATCTCGGCCATGATGTCGGTCACGCGGTTCACGCTCTGCACGATCTCGGCCATGGTCGAACCGGCGCGGTCGACCAGCTCGGAACCGTGGTGCACCTTGTCGACCGAGTCGTCGATCAGGAGCTTGATTTCCTTGGCCGCCGCCGCGCTGCGCTGGGCCAGGCTGCGCACCTCGCCGGCCACGACCGCGAAGCCGCGGCCCTGCTCGCCGGCGCGCGCCGCCTCGACGGCCGCGTTCAGCGCCAGGATATTGGTCTGGAAGGCGATGCCGTCGATGACGGCGATGATGTCCACGATGCGGGTCGCCGAGGCGTTGATCGCGCCCATGGTCTGCACCACCTGCTCGACCACGGCGCCGCCCTTGCCCGCCACTTCCGAGGCCGAGGTGGCCAGGGCATTGGCCTGGCGCGCGTTATCGGCGTTCTGCTTGACGGTCGAGGTCAGTTCTTCCATCGACGACGCGGTTTCTTCCAGCGAGCCTGCCTGCTGCTCGGTGCGCGACGACAGGTCGAGGTTGCCGGCCGCGATCTGGCCCGAGGCGGTGGCGATATTGTCGGTGCCGGTGCGGACCTGGCTCACGATCTTCACCAGCGAATCGTTCATGTCCTTCAGCGCCTGCAGCAGGCGGCCGGTTTCGTCGTTCGAGGTCACTTCGATGTTCTGGGTCAGGTCGCCCTGGGCCACGGCGCCAGCGATCGCGACCGCCTGCTCCAGCGGACGCACGATGGCGCGCACCAGCACCCAGCCGACGAAGGCGGCCATGATCAGGCCGAACACCAGGCCGGCCAGGCAAACCGCGCGCACCAGCTCGAAGGTCGATTGCGAGGCCTGGTATTCCCTCAGCGCGGCGTCCTGCTGTTCCTTGATCAGCTTGGCGCCGAGGTCGTTCAGCGGCACATACAGGCGGGTCATCGGACCGTTCAGCAGCGAGATCGCCTGGACGTTATCGTTGGCGCGGATCGCCGCTGCCGCCGGTTGCAGGCCCTGCTCCAGGAAAGCCTTGCGCGCCGCCGCGAACTGCTCGATCAGGGCGCGCTCGGTGTCGTTGTTCACCATCTGCGTGTACTGGCTCCAGATCTTGTTGACCGCGGCGATATTGGCGTCGATCGCGCCCAGCGCCGCATTGCGCTGGCCGGCATCCTCGACGTTGACCGCCTTGGCGATGGCGAGCTGGTTGGCGGTGATCAGCTGGGTGACCTGGCCAACCTGGCTCAGGCCCACCAGGCGGTGGTCGTACATCTGCTTAAGCTCGGTGTTCGCGACGCCGAGGTTATAGATGCCGATGACCGCGCCGGCGATCAGTTCGACCGCCAGGAAGGCGATGACGAAGATGAGGCGCGACTTGATGCTGAGATGTTTGAACATGATTCGCTGGCCTTAAGCCCATGGGTAAGAAATGTGGTATCCATTGAATTATAGAAACATTGTTCCCTTTATGGGAAGCATTGAGTATTTCCTTGTGTTATCGCCAGTCTTCCGTCGCAGTGCAGCAACAGTTAACGAACATCGCGATATTCGTCGGACAATATGCTTTGGACGCATAAGCAAATGTGACAAAAGCACTACGGCAAGGCAACTTTGCCGATAGAATGGCGCGATTCTCCGCCCCGATCCTGATCTTCATGACACTTCCCGTCCTCCTGAACCTGGTCCTCGCCCTGGCCGCCTGCGCACTTCTCTACGGCATGCAGGCCCGGCATGCGTCGTTCACCAAGCGCGTGTTCGCCGGCCTGGGGTTCGGGGTCGTGCTCGGCGCCGGGTTGCAAGCCGTGTATGGCGCCGGGTCGAGCCAGATCGTGGCCACCAATGCCTGGCTGGACGTGGTCGGCAGCGGCTACGTCAAGCTGCTGCAGATGATCGTCATCCCCCTGATCATGGTCTCGATCGTGCAGGCCATTCTCAAGCTGCGCGACGCGTCCGCGCTCGGCAAGATCAGCACCCTCACCATCGGCATTCTCCTCATTACGACCATCGTTGCCGCCACGATCGGCATTGCCATGGCCAAGCTGTTCGGCCTGTCCGCGGTCGGCCTGACCGCATCGAGCGCCGAAATCGCGCGCGGCGCATACCTGCAAGGCAATCTCGCGACTGCGCAGGAACTGTCGCTGCCGTCGCTGCTGCTGTCCTTCATCCCGGCCAATCCCTTCCTCGACATGACCGGCGCGCGCAAGACCTCGACCATCGCGGTGGTCGTGTTCGCGGTCTTCATCGGCATTTCGGCGGTCGGCATCGCCGGCAAGAAGCCGGAAGTGTTCCAGTCGTTCAGCGGCTTCGTCCATGTGGCCCACGTGATCGTGATGCGCATGGTGACCCTGGTGCTGCGCCTGACCCCGTTCGGCGTGTTCGCCTTGATGGCCAAGATGGTGGCCGGTTCCAGCCTGCAGGACATCCTTGGCCTGCTCAATTTCGTGGTCGCCTCTTACGCGGCGCTGGCGCTGATGTTCTGCGTGCACCTGGCGATGGTCTCCGGCGCCGGGCTCAATCCGCTGCGCTATGTGAAGAAGATCTTCCCGGTGCTGGTATTCGCCTTTACTTCGCGCACCAGCGCCGGCTCGATCCCGATGAGCGTGGCGACCCAGACCGCGCGCCTGGGCACGCCGGAAGGCACGGCCAACTTCGCCGCCTCTTTCGGCGCCACCATCGGCCAGAACGGTTGCGCCGGCATCTATCCGGCGATGCTGGCGGTGATGATCGCGCCGACGGTCGGCATCGATCCGTTCACGGCGAGCTTCTTGCTGCCGCTGCTGGCGATCGTCGCCTTCGGTTCGATCGGCGTGGCCGGGGTCGGCGGCGGCGCCACCTTCGCGGCCCTGATCGTGCTGTCGGCGATGGACTTGCCCGTGGCGCTGGCGGGATTGCTGATCTCGGTCGAACCGCTGATCGACATGGGCCGCACGGCGCTGAACGTGAGCGGCTCGATCGCGGCCGGCACCGTCACCAGCCGGGCGCTTGGCCAGACCGATATGCGGGTGTTCCAGGACGACGCCGATATCAACCTCGACAGCGAGGAGCAGGCGGTCTGACAGTCGTGCCGCAACCCGCGTAAACACCCGCCGCAAGCGCTGCAATCGTGCGCTGACGCCTTGCCGAATCCGTCATGATGACGCCATGTTAACTTTTCGGCGGGCAGTGATGGAACAAAAATGGCCACAGGAAATCTGGCTGGTCAGGCATGGACAAAGCGCGGGCAATGTCGCGCGTGACCTGGCAGAAGCCGCCTCCGGGCACCGCATCGACATCGCCGAACGCGACGTCGACGTTCCGCTGTCCGAGCTGGGCGAGCGCCAGTCCGAAGCCCTCGGCGCCTGGTTCGCCGCCCTGCCGCCGCACCAGCGTCCGAACGTGGTGTTGCATTCGCCGTATATCCGCGCGGCCGAGACCGCCAACATCCTGATGCAGCGCCTGGACCGCGATGAATTGCTGTGCGTGCTGTCCGACGAACGCCTGCGCGAGAAAGAATTCGGCGTCCTCGACCGCCTCACCACGCACGGCATCGCCCACCACTTCCCCGACCTGTACGAGCAGCGCCAGCATGTCGGCAAATTCTATTTCCGGCCGCCCGGCGGCGAGAGCTGGTGCGACGTGATCCTGCGCCTGCGCAGCGTGATGGACACCCTCGAGCGCGACTTTTGCGGCGAGCGCGTATTGATCGTCGCGCACCAGGTTACCGTCAATTGCTTCCGCTACCTGTTCGAGCATCTCGACGAAGCGAAGATCCTGGAATTCGACCGTGCCTGCGACGT
>Ga0308157_10003906_pt1 | contig 20719 bp, 19 predicted proteins | sample PhyBR1_FD_201035 | JGI IMG/M metagenome (GOLD analysis project Ga0308157, IMG submission 201035) | Phyllosphere microbial communities from UC Gill Tract Community Farm, Albany, California, United States - DLSLB.R1 | ecosystem: Host-associated > Plants > Phyllosphere > Unclassified | place: USA...
ACATCCCGGCGCGCGAGGACCTGAACCCGATCAGCGTGTTCCAGGACCCCAAGCACCCGCAGCGCGTGGCCGTCGAGCAGTGCCCCGAGGGCGCGGTGATGGTGATCGACAGCCGCAAGGACGCGCGCGCCGCCTCGGCCGGCTCCATCCTGATTTCGCGCCTGATGGTGCGCGGCGCCGCCGGCATCGTCACCGACGGCGGCTTTCGCGACTCGCCCGAGCTGGCCGCGCTGCCCTTTCCCACCTACCACCAGCGGCCCTCGGCACCGACCAACCTGACGCTGCACCAGGCGCTGGACATCAACGTGCCGATCGGCTGCGGCGACGTGGCGGTGTTTCCCGGCGACGTGATCGTCGGCGACCGGGAAGGCGTGTTCGTGATTCCGGCGCACCTGGCCGACGAGATCGCCGACGAGGCGGTGGAAATGACCGCTTTTGAAGACTTCGTGACCGAGGAAGTGCTCAAGGGCCGGCCCATCATCGGCTTGTACCCGCCGACGCAGCAGCAGTCGAAAGACGACTTCGCCGCCTGGCGCCAGGCCAAGGGCCGCTGAGCGCCTGCGCCCGGCGTCCGCCACCCGCCACCCGGTTAAGGCAGACCTTGGCACAATGGCGGCCGGCCGGTGCGCCCCACCGGGCCGCCGGCCGGTTGGGCCGCGCTTTCGCAAAAGAAAGGGCGGCCCGATGCGTTGTTCCTCCTCTCTGCGCCCCACCCCACCATGACCCTCCCTGCCCACCAACTCACCATGACCGTCTTGATGACGCCGGACATGGCCAACTTTTCCGGCAATGTCCACGGCGGCACCATCCTGAAGTTCCTGGACCAAGTGGCCTACGCCTGCGCCAGCCGCTACGCCGGCCGCTACGTCGTCACCCTGTCGGTGGACCAGGTGATGTTTCGCCAGCCGATCTACGTCGGCGAGCTGGTGACGTTCCAGGCCTCGGTCAACCACACGGGCACCTCGTCGATGGAAATCGGCATCCGGGTGCTGGCCGAAAACATCCGCACCCAGGAGCTGCGCCACGCCAACAGCTGCTTTTTCACCATGGTGGCGGTCGATGACGCGCGCAAGCCGGTGGCCGTGCCGCCGCTGCGCCCGTTCACGCCCGACGAGCGGCGGCGCCATGCCTCGGCCGAGATGCGCAAGCAGCTGCGCCAGGAGTTCGCCAAACGCTTCGAGGCGCTGAGAAGCCCGGCGGCCTGAGCGCCGGCTGGCGGTGCAGCCCCCAGGGGCTGCGGCCCCGCTGCCGGCACCGCTCAGTCGTCGGTGAAATACGCGGGGTGGCGCGCTGCGATGGCGTCCACGAAGCGCAGCGGCGAGCGGATGTGCAGCCGCATCTCCTCGCGCGCCCGGGCACCGTCGCCGTCCACGATGGCCTGCAGCAGCGCGCGGTGCTGCTCGATGGCGATGAGGTTGCCCCCCAGCTGCGGAATGGCGATGTGGCGGATGCGGTTCATGCCGCTGCGCGCCAGCAGCAGCGGCCCCCAGGCATGGCGGTGGCCGGCCAGCACCAGGATCTGGTAGTGCATGTCCTCGTCGGCCAGCAGGTGGCCGGAAAAATCCTTGTGCTCGGACGCCTCGACCTGGCGCTGCAGCGACTGCGCCAGCTTCTGGCGCCCGGCCAGCGGCGCCTGCACGGCCAGCTCGGCGGCGCGGCATTCGATCATCTCGCGCACGAAGATGGCGTCCTCGATGCGGGCGCGGCTCAGCCGTGTGACGAAGGTGCCGCGCTGCGCCAACACTTCGAGCAGCCCTTCGCTGACCAGCCGGCCGAAGGCATCGCGCACCGGCGCGCGGCTCACGCCCAGCTCCTGCGAGACGGCCAGCTCCGACAGGGCCATGCCCGGCACGAACGAGCAGTTCAGGATGGCCGTGCGGATGCTGTCGTAGGCCCCCTGGCCGACATGGCCCCGGCCGCCGGCGCGGGCGGCGGGCGATGCCGGCGCGGAAGAGGCCATTTCGGGAATTTTCAATCGTGTGCGGGCCATGGATGAATTTTATCTTTTTGGCTTGCCAGATTTTATTGCAGAATACTAGAATACCAGTAAGCAACAACCGCTTTGGGCGGCCCACCGCCGGCTTCATCACCCTTTTCAACGGGAGACCCATGAAACACACGTTCTTCGCCCTGCTGGCGGCCACCGCCCTGTCCGGCACCGGCCCTGCGCAGGCCCAGGCCCCCGCCTACCCGGCCAAGCCCATCACCATCGTCGTGCCGGCCTCGCCCGGCGGCGCCATCGACCTGGCCGCCCGGCTGATCGGGCAGAAGATGACCGAGTCCTGGGGCCAGTCGGTGGTGGTGGACAACAAGGCCGGCGCCACCGGCATCATCGGCACCGACCTGGTGGCCAAGGCCGCGCCCGACGGCTACACGCTGGCGCTGGTGGCCAGCAGCCACGCCATCAACCCGAGCATCGTGAAAAAGCTCCCCTTCGACACAGTCAAGGGCTTCGAGCCGGTGGCGCTGACGCATGTCGTGCCGCTGGTGCTGGTGGTGGCGCCGTCGCTGCCGGTGAAAAACCTGAAGGAACTCGTCACCTACTGCAAGGCCCATCCGGGCGAGCTGTCGTTTGCCTCCAGCGGCGCCGGCGGCGCGCCGCATTTCTCGGGCGAGCTGTTCAAGACGATGGCCGGGCTCGACCTGACGCACATTCCCTACAAGGGCAGCACGCTGGCGCACCCGGACCTCATCAGCGGGCGCACCGCGCTGATGTTCGACACGGTGGCCGCCGTCAACGTGCAGATCAAGGCCGGCCGCGTGCGCCCGCTGGCCGTGACCACGGCCCAGCGCTCGTCCGTCCTGCCCGAGGTGCCGACCATGGCCGAAGCCGGCATGCCGGGTTTCGAGACCAGCACCTGGGGCGGCCTGCTGGCGCCGGCTGGCACGCCCAAGGCCACGGTTGCCAAGCTCAACACCGAGGTCAACCGCATCCTGGCGCTGCCCGACGTGCGCAAGACGCTGCAGGAAGCCGGTATCGAGCCCGGCAGCGGCACGCCTCAGCAGTTCGGCGACTTCATCAACGCTGAAATGGTCAAGTGGGCCAAAGTGGCCAAGGGCGCCAACATCCAGCCCGAATGAACCGTTTCACCCACCTTCCACTCTTTTGAACCGACCCATGAAACCCAGACTCCTGCAGCATGCCTCGATTCCACCCCTGCTCGACACCGCGCTCCACAGCCGCTACGACGTGCATCCTTTGTGGCAGGAGGCCGACCCCAAAGCCTTCCTGGCCGCGCACGGCGCCGAGTTCACCGGCTACGTCACCAGCGCACGCTTCGGCGTGGACGAGGCCACGCTGGCCGCCCTGCCCCACCTGCAGGTGATCTCCAGCTTCGGCGTGGGCACCGAGACCCTGCCGCTGCAGGCCGCCCGGGCACGCGGCATCGCCGTGGGCTACACGCCCGACGTGCTCAACGACTGCGTGGCCGACACCGCCTTTGCCCTGGTGATGGACGTGGCCCGGCGCCTGAGCGCCGCCGACCGCTTCGTGCGCCGCGGCGACTGGCTGCAGGGTCAGTTCCCGCTGGCCACCCGGGTGAGCGGCAAGCGCCTGGGCATTCTCGGGCTGGGCCGCATCGGCCAGGTCGTGGCCAAGCGGGCCAGCGGCTTTGACATGGAGGTGCGCTACCACAACCGCCGCCCCAACCCGTCGGTGCCCTACGCCTACGAGGCGACGCTGGCTGGGCTGGCCGAATGGGCCGATTTCCTGGTCGTGGTGAGCGCCGGCGGGCCCGAGACGCACAAGCTGGTGTCGGCCGAGGTGCTGCGCGCGCTCGGGCCGAAGGGCTTTCTGGTCAATGTCTCGCGCGGCTCGGTGGTGGACGAGGATGCGCTGGTCGAGGCGCTGGAGCAGGGCGTGATCGCCGGCGCCGGATTGGACGTGTACATGGACGAGCCGCGCGTGCCCGAACGCCTGCGGGCGCTGGAGCAGGTCGTGCTGCTGCCGCACCTGGCCAGCGCCACGCACGAGACCCGCCAGGCGATGGCCGACCTGGTGGTGCGCAACCTGGACGCCTTCTTCAGCAGCGGCCAAGTGCAGGCCGGCTGCGCCTGACGCTGCCCAACGCCAAGCTTGTGCGCGCGCAGCGAAAAGGCGAAAAAGCCCTGCGCGCTGCGCGCCTTACTCGGCCTTGATGCCGGCAATCTTGATGACGCGGCCCCAGCGGTCGATTTCGCGGGAAACAAACTGCGTGTAGGGCGCCGAGCCCAGCGGCGGCACGACAAACCCCTGCGACTGCATGCGCGCGCTGATGGCCGGGGTTTTCATCGCGTTGACGGCGGCGGCCTCCAGCCGGTCCACGATGGCCTGCGGCGTGCCCTTGGGCGCCGACAGGCCCGACCACGACAGGGCCGAAAACCCCGGGTAGCCCAGTTCGGAAATGCTTGGCACGTCCGGGTAAAGGGGGTTGCGCTGCACGCTGGTGACCGCCAGCGCGCGCAGCTTGCCCGCCTTCACATAGGGCAAGGCGGTGTCCTGGTTGATGAACATCAGCGGAATCTGCCCGCCCAGCAGGTCGGTCATCATCGGCCCGCCACCGCGGTAGGGAATGCCCACCATGAACAGGCCCTTGCAGCTCTGGCTGGCCGTTTTGGAGCCGGTGCAGGTGCTCACCGTCTGCTTGAGCAGCTCCATCGCCATGTGGCCCGAAGAGGCGTGGGTGTAGCCGTAGCTGAGCTTGCCGGCGTTGGCCATGCCATGGTCGACCAGCTCCTTGAAGGTCTTGAACGGCGTGCCCGGGTGCACCACCAGCACGTTCGGACCGGAATGCACCTGGGTGATCTGGACGAAATCCTTGGTCGAGTCGTAGGCCAGCTTGGGGTTCAGGCCATGGGCCACCGCGTTTTGCCCGACGCCCGAGAGCAAGAGCGTGTAGCCGTCCGGCGCGGCCTTGGCGGCGCGCTCGGCGCCCACCGTGCCCCCGGCACCGCTGATGTTTTCCACCACGAAAGGCTGCTTGAGCGCCTTGGACAGCTCCTCGGCCAGCATGCGCCCCATGATGTCGCTGGTGCCGCCGGCCGGAAACGGCACGATCAGCTTGACCGGCCGGCTCGGGTAATCCGGCTCGGCATGGGCAGCCAGCCCCAGCCCGGCCAGGGCGGCAAAGGTTGCCAGTCCCATCAGTTTGCGTCGAATCATCGGGTTGTCTCCAGCCGGAACGGCCTTGTGTTTTTTTGTAACTCCTGCTGCAGTTTAAGCGGCATTCTGGGTTATCAGGACGCTTTGGCGGGCAAGATTTTCCTAGTGTGCAAGTCGCGGGCATTCCAGCATTGACGCACTTTTTCGGCGATGCTAGGTTTTTTGCCTGGCCATGGGCGGCGCGGCCGGGCGCCTTGGAACCCGCCCGGCACGCGGATAACGTTCAGCCGCCGATGGGCAAACCCGGGCGGCCCGGGCCGGGCCGGGCCGATGGGGTAAATTCTCCCCCCGAGGCCCACACCATGACAGACATCCCGCGCAAAGTTATTCCCTTGGCCGACCTGCGTTACGCCAGCCGCATCCCCGCCGTGCCGGCCGGCCCGGGCGCGCCCACCGGGCTGCTGCGCGACACGCGCGGCCGGGCGCTGCGCGACCTGCGCATCAGCGTGACCGACCGCTGCAACTTTCGCTGCAACTACTGCATGCCCAGCGAGGTGTTCGACAAGGACTACGCCTTCCTGCCGCAAAGCTCGCTGCTGAGCTTCGAGGAAATCACCCGGCTGGCGAAGATTTTCGTCGCCCACGGCGTCGAGAAAATCCGCCTGACCGGCGGCGAGCCGCTGCTGCGCAAGAACCTGGAAGTGCTCGTCGAAATGCTGGCCAGGTTGCAGACGCCGGCCGGCAAGCTGCTGGACATCACGCTCACCACGAATGGCTCGCTGCTGGCCCGAAAGGCGCGCGCGCTGAAAGACGCCGGCCTGCAGCGCGTCACTGTCAGCCTGGACGCGCTGGACGACGCCATCTTTCGCGGCATGAACGACGTGGATTTCCCGGTGGCCGACGTGCTCAGGGGCATCGAGGCGGCGCAGCACGCCGGGCTGGCGCCGATCAAGGTCAACATGGTCGTCAAGCGCGGCACCAACGACGGCGAGATCCTGCCGCTGGCGCGGCACTTCCGGCACTCGGGCGTGGTGCTGCGCTTCATCGAATTCATGGACGTGGGCGCGACCAACGGCTGGCGCATGGACGAGGTGCTGCCGTCGCGCCAGGTGATCGAGCGGCTGCAGGCCGAGTTCCCTTTGGTGGCGGTCGACCCGAACCACAGTGGCGAGACCGCCGAGCGCTGGCGCTATGCCGACGGCGCCGGCGAGGTCGGCGTCATCAGCAGCGTGACGCAGGCGTTTTGCGGCGAATGCAACCGCGCGCGCCTCTCGACCGAGGGCAAGCTGTTCCTGTGCCTGTTCGCCAGCGAAGGCCACGACCTGCGCGCCCTGCTGCGCGGCGCCTATGACGACGCGCAGATCGCCGCGGCCATCGCGCCGATCTGGCAGGCACGCACGGACCGCTACTCGGAAATCCGGGCCGCCCTGCCGCCCGACGCCGGCCCGTCCGGCGGCGCCAAGCGCGTCGAAATGAGTTACATCGGAGGATGATCTTGAGCAATGTTGACATTGGGGCGCCGCTCCACAGCGAAGCCATCACCGGCCTGGTGCTGGCCGGCGGGCGCGGCTCGCGCATGGGCGGGGCCGACAAGGGCCTGCAAAACTTCAACGGCGTGCCGCTGGCGCTGCACACCCTGATGCGCCTGTCGCCCCAGGTCGGCGAGGTGATGGTCAACGCCAACCGCAACCTGGCGGCCTACGAGTCCTTTGGCGCGCCGGTCTGGCCCGACAGCGCCCAGCTGGGCGACTACGCCGGGCCGCTGGCCGGCTTCATGACCGGCCTGGCGCATTGCGAGACGCCCTACCTGCTCACCGTGCCGTGCGACACGCCGCTGTTTCCGCTGGACCTGGTAGCGCGCATGGCCGATGCGATGGCGCGCGAACAGGCCGACTTCGCCGTGGCCGCCGCGCCCGAGGAAGACGGCCAGCTGCGGCCGCAGCCGGTGTTTTGCCTGATGGGCGTGCAGATGCTGGAGAGCCTGGCGCAGTTCACGCAGGCCGGCGGGCGCAAGATCGACGCCTGGACGGCGCAGCACAAGACGGTCGCCGTGCCCTTCGACCGGCCGGGCGACGCGGCGCACGCCTTCTTCAACGCCAACACGCTGGCCGAGCTGCACCAGCTCGAGGCGCGCCAGCCATGAGCGCGCCAACGCTCGACCAGATCGCCGCCCAGCTGCAGGGCTACGACCCGCAGGCCATGACCGCGGACGGCGTGCGCGACTTTCTGGCGCGCCTGGTAACGCCGGTGCAGCAGGTGCAGGAAGTGCCGCTGTTCGAGGCGCTGGGCCGGGTGCTGGCGGCCGAGGTGCTGTCGCCCTTTGACGTGCCGCCGCATGACAACTCGGCGATGGACGGCTTTGCCTTTGCCGGCGCCGCGCTCGCGCCCGGTGCCGCGCTGGCGCTGCAGGTCGTCGGCACGGCGCTGGCGGGCAAGGCCTGGCAGGGCCGCGTCGGCCCCAGACAGTGCGTGAAGATCATGACGGGCGCCGTCATGCCCGCCGGGCTGGACACGGTGGTGCCGCAGGAATTCGTGCAACGCCGCGAAACCGACGGGCTGGAGACCATCACCGTGCCCGCCGGCCTGCTGCGCCCGGGCGACAACCGGCGCCTGCGCGGCGAAGACCTGGCGCAGGGCAAGGCCGCGCTCCGAAAAGGAGAGCACCTGACCCCCGCCCGGCTTGGGCTGGCGGCCTCTTTGGGCCTGAAAACCCTGCCCACGTGGCGGCCGCTGCGCGTGGCGTATTTTTCGACCGGCGACGAGATCCTGTCGCTGGGCGAGGCGCCGCGCGAGGGCGCGGTGTACGACAGCAACCGCTACACCGTCTTTGGCCTGCTCACGCGCCTGGGCTGCGAGGTCATCGACCTGGGCGTGGTGCCCGACGAGCCGGCGCTGCTGGAGGCCGCTTTCCTCGACGCGGCGCGCCGGGCCGACGCGGTCATCACCTCGGGCGGCGTGAGCGTGGGCGAGGCCGACCACACCAAGGCGATGATGAAAAAGCTCGGCGACGTGGCCTTCTGGCGCATTGCCATGCGCCCGGGCCGGCCGATGGCCGTGGGCCGCATTTCGGATACCAAATCGGCCTGCAGCCCAGGCGCTGCCTGCGCCGATAGCTATGAAATCCATAGCAACTCGGCCGGCGCGGTGCTGTTCGGCCTGCCGGGCAACCCGGTGGCGGTGATGGTGACGTTTCTGGCGTTCGTGCGCCCGGCGCTTTTGCAGATGATGGGCGCCCGCCCCGAGCCCGACGTGCTGCTCAAGGCGCGCAGCCTGGAGGCGCTGCGCAAGAAGCCCGGCCGCACCGAGTACCAGCGCGGCATCGTGCGCACCGCGCCCGACGGCGCGCTGCAGGTGCAAACCACCGGCAGCCAAGGCTCGGGCGTGCTGCGCTCCATGGCCGAGGCCAACGGCCTGATCGTGCTGCACCATGCGCAGGGCAACGTCGCCGTCGGTGATGAAGTCGATGTGCTGATGTTCGACGGGGCGATGTAGCAGCCCACCGGGGCCGGGCAGCGATGCCTTGAGCCGCAAAAAATGCCTTTGGTGCAGGCCCAGCCTGCACATTCAGCTATCAATTCAGTAGCGCCCGACTTGTTTGGCGAGCAGCTCGGGCGAGTGCCCATGCGCTGGCAAGGCGTGCGGCTCGTCCTGGGCCAGCGCCTGGTTGGCACCCGGAATGGCCTTGCGCGCGAACAGCGCATACATGGTGGGCACGACAAACACGGTGAGCAGCGTGCCCAGCGACATCCCGCCGACGATCACCCAGCCGATCTGAATGCGGCTTTCCGCCCCCGCGCCGTGCGCCAGCGCCAGCGGCAGCGCGCCCAGCACCATCGCGCCGGTGGTCATCAAAATCGGCCGCAGCCGCTGGCTCGATGCCTGGATGAGCGCGTCCACCATCTCCAGCCCCTGCCCGCGCAGCTGGTTGGTGAACTCGACGATCAAAATGCCGTGCTTGGTGATCAGGCCCACCAGCGTGATCAGCCCGATCTGCGAATAGACGTTGAGCGAGCCGCCGCTCCACTTCAGGGCCAGCAGCGCGCCGATCATCGACAGCGGCACCGACAGCATGATCACCAGCGGGTCGACAAAGCTCTCGAACTGCGCCGCCAGCACCAGAAAGATGAACACCAGCGCCAAGACGAAGACGATGACCAGCGCGCCCTGCGAATTCTTGAACTCGCGCGACGTGCCGTTCAGGTCGGTGCTGTAGCCGGTCTTGAGGATCTTGGCCGCCGTCTGGTCCATGAAGCGCAGGGCCTCGCCCAGCGAATAGTCGGGCGCCAGGCTGGCGGTGATGGAGACCGAGCGGCGCTGGCCGAAGTGGTTGAGCTCGCGCGGCGAGACGCTTTCGCTCATGCGCACCAGGCTGGACAGCGGGATCATCGCCTCCACGCCGCCTTTTTGGCCCCGCACGTAGATGCGCTCGATGTCCTCGGGCGTGTTGCGCCCGCTGGCCTGGGTCTGCACCACCACGTCGTACTGCTCGGCGTCGCGCTTGTAGCGCGTCACGTTGCGCCCGCCCAGCAGCGTCTCGATGGCCTTGGCCACGACCTCGACGCTCACGCCCAGGTCGGCCGCCCGGTCGCGGTCCACGTCGATGCGCAGCTCGGGCTTGTTCAGCCGCAGGTCCACGTCGGGCGAGACGATGCCGGGATTTTTCGCCATCTCCTCGAGCATCTGGCGCACCACGCGGTTCAGGTTCTGATAGCTGTCGGAGGTCTGGATGACGAAGTTCAGCGGCCGTTCGCGAAAGCCCTGGCCGAGCGAGGGCGGCGTGATCGGGAACGCCGTCACGCCGGGCAGCGCGTTGAACTTGGGGCTCAGCTCGCGCGCCATGTCCATGGTCGAGCGGCTGCGATCCTCCCAGTCCACCGTGCGGTACACCACGCTGGCCTGCGCCACGGTCGGGTTGCCGACGTTGGCAAACACGCGGTCGAATTCCTTGAACGGCTGGCCCATCTTTTCCAGCGCCTGCGCGTAGCGGTCGGTGAACGCCAGCGTCGAGCCGTCGGGCGCGTTGACGCTGGCCAAAATGACGCCCCGGTCCTCGATGGGCGAGAGCTCCTGCTTCATCGTGGGAAACACCAGCGCGATGGCCGCGGCGCTGGCCAGCATCAGCGCCAGCACCAGCCAGCGCGCCTGCAGCACCCAGCCCTTGATTTTCTGGCCTGCGCCGGCGCCTGCGGGCGGCTCAAAGCGCGCGGTGACGATCCAGCGCAAGAGCGCGCCGTAGCGGTCGGAAATGCTGGTCAGCACCCGCTCCATGGTGCGGTCGAAGCGGTTGGGCGCCGGGTTGTGCTTGAGCAGCAGCGTACACAGCATCGGCGTGAGCGTGAGCGCGACAAAGCCCGAGACCACCACTGCGCCGGCCAGCGCCAGCGCGAATTCGACGAACAGCCGCCCGGTGCGCCCCGGCGTGAAGGCCAGCGGCGCATACACCGCCACCAGCGTGGCGGTCATCGTGATGACGGCAAAGCCGATCTCGCGCGCGCCCTTGATGCCGGCCGAGAACGGGTCCATGCCCTCCTCGATGTGCCGGAAGATGTTTTCCAGCATCACGATGGCATCGTCCACCACCAGCCCGATGGCCAGCACCAGCGCCAGCAGCGTGAGCGTGTTGATGCTGAAGCCGGCCAGCGCCATCAGCGCAAAGGTGCCGACGAGGCTCACCGGAATCGTGACGATGGGGATGATGGAGGCGCGCAGCGTGCGCAGAAAGACGAAGATCACCAGCGCCACCAGCAGCACGGCCTCGAAAATCGTGCGGTACACATTCTTCACCGAGCGGTCGATGAACACCGAGTTGTCGTTGGCGATGTCGATCAGCATGTCGGCCGGCAGGTCGGCCTTGAGCTTCGGAATCGCTTCCTGCACGCCCTTGGACAAGTCCAGCGGGTTGGCCGTGGCCTGGCGGATCACGCCCACGCCCACGGCGGTGCGTCCGTTGAGCCGCACCACCGTGCGCTCGTCGGCGGCGCCCTCCTCGATGCGCGCCACGTCGCGCAGCCTGACGGAAAAGCCGTTGATTGTCTTGACGGCGATCTCGCCGAACTGCGCGGGCCGGATCAGGTCGGTCTGCGAGGTCACGCTGAACTCGCGCTGCTGCGACTCGATGCGCCCGGCGGGCAGCTCCAGGTTGCTGCGCCGGATGGCGTCCTCGACATCCTGCGCCGTCAAGCGGTAGGAGGCGAGCTTGTCGGTGTCCAGCCAGACGCGCATGGCGTACTTGCGCTCGCCGAAGATGCGCACGTCGGCCACGCCGGTCACGGTCTGCAGGCGCGGCTTGACGATGCGGTTGACCAGGTCGTTGATCTGCAGCGGCGTCATCGAGTCGCTGGAAAAGGCCAGCTGGATGACCGGAAACGCATCGGCCTCGACCTTGGCGATCACCGGCTCCTCGATGGCCTGCGGCAGCCGGTTGCGCACGCGCGAGGTGCGGTCGCGCACCTCGGCGGCGGCCGAGTCGGCGTCTTTTTCCAGTCGGAAGCGCACGCTGATCTGGCCCTGGTCGGCGCGGCTGATGGAGGTGATGACGTCCACGCCGTCGATGCCGGCGATCGAGTCTTCGAGCGGCTTGGTCACCTGCGTCTCGATCACCTCGGCCGACGCGCCGGCGTAGCGCACGCTCACCGTGACGACTGGCTCGTCGATCTTGGGGTATTCGCGCACCGTCAGGCGGTTGAAGCTGACCGCGCCGACCAGCAGGATCAAAAGCGACAGCACGGTGGCAAACACCGGGCGGCGAATGGAGACTTCAGCGAGTTGCATGGGGCGGCGTGACGCGGGTCACTCGGGTTCGGGCGTGGAAGGGAAAATTCAGCCGGGGTTGCGCGCCGCCGGACCGGCCGGGGCCGGTTGGGGCGCGGCGCTGCTGCCGGTGGGCACGAAGCCCCGCGAAGGCGCCTCGGAAACCAAGACGCCGCAGGGATTGGGACCGGCAGACGCACTTTTGGCCGCGGCGGCCTTGGCAACTGGCGCGGCCGGGGCGGCCACGGGCGCGGCATCGCCCCCCGGCCTTGCAGCCGCCGGCCGCGTCTCGGCGCCATTGGCAGCGCCATTCCCGGCGCCACCGGCCCCGCTCCCGGCATTGGCCAGGTCCACCAGCGTGACCACGGTGCCGTCCTTCTGGATGCGCTGCTGGCCGGTGCGCACCACGGTGTCGCCCGGCGCCAGCCCGTCGGTGATCTCGACCCGGCCCGGTCTGCGCAGGCCGACCTTGACCTCGACGCGCTGGGTGGTGCGCACGCCTTCGCCCGGCCCGTCCAGCAGCTTGATGACGAATTGCTTGCCGCCCTGCGGCACGATGGCTTCTTCGGGAATGACGCTGGCGCGCTCGCGCACGCCGAACACCGTGTTGACCCGGGCGAACATGCCGGGGCGCAAAACGAGCGCGCGGTTGTCGATGCAGGCGCGAATGCCGACCGAGCGCCCGTTGGCGTCGATCAGCGGGTCGATCGCCTGGACCTGCGCGGTGTAGCGCGCGCCGGGCAGCGCATCGATGTCGAGCACCGCGCTCTGGCCGCGCCTGAGCTTGCCCTGGTAGCGCTCGGGGAGCCTGAAATCGACATAGATGGCGTCGATGTCTTCCAGGTTGACGATGTCGGCGCCGTCCTTGAGGTAGTCGCCCACGTTGACCTGCCGGATGCCGACGATGCCGTCGAAGGGCGCGACGATCTTCAGGCGCGCCGCCGTGGCCCGGGCCAGCGCCAGCTTGGCCTGGGCCACCTGCAGATTGGCCGTGCTTTCGTCCAGCGAGCGCTGGCTGATGAAGTTTTGCGCCACCAGTTCCTGGTTGCGCTTCTGGTTGGCCTGGGCAATGGACAGTTCGGCCTGTGCCTGCATGACCTGCGCCTGCGCCAGCTGGTCGTCGAACTGCACCAGCACCTGGCCCTTCTTCACCCGCTGGCCGTCGGTGAAGTTGAGCTGGGTGATGCGCCCGCCCACTTCCGGGCGCAGCACCACGCCCCGGCGCGAGCGCAGGCTGCCCACGGCACGCACCTCGTCGGCCAGCCGCGCCAGCTCGACGCGGGCCGCTTCCACCGCGGGCGGCCGGGCGACCGCGCCAAGCGCCGATGGCCCCGACGGCATGGCGCCGGCAGCGCTGCCGGCAGGCGGCTTCTGGTACCACCAGGCGGCGCCGCCGGCCGCTGCGATGCCCACGGCGGCAGCCACGGTGTAGATTACTTTTGAGGCCATGACGTGGACGCGGGGTGATTTGTTAGGAAAAGAAACGGACTTTCAATGTAGCAGGATGGCCGCCTGCGCGCAGCCGCGCTGCCCGTTTGCGCGCCGGCATCATGCCAGCATCACGCCGGCTTTACCCAAGCTTTACAGGCGCCCCAAGGCGCGTTCCACGCCCTTGTTGGCCAGCGCGTCGGCGCGCTCGTTGCCCGGGTCGCCGTTGTGCCCGCGCACCCAGCGCCAGTCGATGGTGTGGCCGCTGGACACCAACAGGGCGTCCAGCCGCTGCCACAGGTCCACGTTCTTGACCGGCGCCTTGGCCGCGGTGCGCCAGCCGCGCGCCTTCCAGCCTTCGATCCATTCGGTGATGCCCTTGAGCACGTACTGGCTGTCCAGGTAGAGCGTGACGCGGCAGGGCTTTTTCAGCGCGGCCAGCGCCTCGATGACGGCGGTCATCTCCATGCGGTTGTTGGTCGTGCCCAGCTCGCCGCCGAACAGCTCTTTTTCGGTGTTGCCTGCGGCCAGCAGCACGCCCCAGCCGCCGGGGCCGGGGTTGCCCTTGCAGGCGCCGTCGGTGTGGATGACCACGTGTTGTTGTGCGGAAGTGGGGGTGGTTGCGGCTGAATCGGTCATGGAGGGGTTACGGCGCCAGGCAGCGCCCGGCAATGAGGCAAAAACAAAAGAAGAACGGAAAAGAAAAAAGAGAAGAAACTGAAAATTCAGTTGCCGATTGTGCCGCGGCCGGTGGGCTGCCGGTTGGCCACGATGGCGCTGGCCGGTGCCGGCGATTTCTGGCCCTTCCAGGCGGGCTCGAGCAGGCGCATGCCGCGCACATGCTTGACCGCCACCAGGAAATAGACCGCGCCGAAGATTGGCCACCAGCGCTCGCCCACCCGGTCCATCCAGGCAAAGCGCTCCAGCCATTTTTGGCTGTCCAGCGCCGGCCGGTAGCAGCCAAAGCGCGCCGATTCGACCTCGAAGTCGAGCAGGCGCAGCCAGTCGCGCAGCCGCCAGTAGCCGATGTAGTCGCCGCTTTCGGGCAAAAACAGCTCGTCGTAGCCGAAGTGCTGGTAGATGTGGTCGCGCTTTTGGCGCAGGCCCCACAGGCTGGCCGGGTTGAAGCCGCTGATGACCAGCCGCCCCTCGGGCATCAGCACGCGCTCGGCCTCGCGCAGCGCCGAATGCGGGTCGCTGCCGAGCTCCAGCGTGTGCGGCATGACCAGCAGGTCCAGGCTGCCTTCCGGAAAAGGCAGCGCCGCCGCGTCGGCCACCAGCGCGACCGCCGGGGAACTTCTGGCGCCCGGGGCCGTCGGATTGACGGGCTGCGTGGGGGTCACCGCCTGCAGTTGCGGCAGCGCAGTGAGCGCCAGCCACTTGTGCGGCATGCGGTTGGCGCTCAGGGCATCGAGCTCGGGCAGGCCGAGCTGCAGGGCATGAAAGCCGAAAATGTCGCCCACCGCCTGGTCGAACTGCAGGCCTTCCCACGCAAGCAAATAAGCCCCGGGAGGGGTTTTCAACCAGTCCGTCAAACCTATAATTTCCGACTTCATCGAGACCACTGCATGTATTTGATTCCCGTATCTGCGTTTGCCGACAATTACCTGTGGTTGCTGCACGATGGCCGACGCGCGCTGGTGGTGGACCCGGGCGACGCCAAACCGGTGTTGCAGGCACTCCAAGCCCATGCGTTGCAACTGGAATCGATTCTAGTCACGCACCACCATGCGGACCACACCGGCGGCATCGACGCGCTGCGCCAGGCCACCGGGGCGCGGGTGTACGGCCCTGCGACCGAACGCATTCCCGGGCCTGTGGAGCCGCTGCGCGAAGGCGACAGTGTGCGCGCCCTGGGCCTGGACTTTCAGGTCTTCGACGTGCCCGGCCACACCGCCGGGCACATTGCCTTCTACACCCCCGAGATGGACGGACGACCGCTGCTCTTTTGCGGCGACACGCTGTTCTCGGGCGGCTGCGGCCGGCTGTTCGAGGGCACGCCGGTGCAGATGCTGGCCTCGCTGGACAAGCTCGCCGCCCTGCCCGGTGCGACCCGGGTCTGCTGCGCCCACGAATACACGCTGGGCAACCTGGACTTTGCCCTGGCCGTCGAGCCGGACAATGCCGACTTGGCGGGCTACCGCCAGCAGTGCATCGCCCTGCGCGCGCGCGGCGAGCCAACGCTGCCCAGCACCATCGCCTGCGAACGCCTCATCAACCCTTTCTTGCGCACACGGCAGGCCAGCGTCAAGGCGGCCGCTCAACGTTTCGATGCCTCAAGCCGCGATGAGGTGGCGGTATTTGCCGCGCTGCGGCAGTGGAAAAACCAATTCAAATGATGCCTCACTCCCGAACCGACCGTTTTTCCTTCTTCTCTTTGTCCTCCGGCTTTTCCCTCTCCCTGCTTCATTCCCGACTCGCCCTGCTGGCCCTGGCCGCCTCCGTGCTCGCAGGCTGCGCCACCCAGCAGCCTCCGGGGCTGCCCAGCGATCCGGTGCTCACAACCGCGCCCGGCGCCCTGCCCGGGCAAAGGGTCGACAGGGGTGCGCTGAGCGCCATCACGCCGGGCCGGGTCAATGCCTTGCCGATCGCCTCGACCGAACCGCCCAAGGAGCTGTGGGACCGCATCCGGCGCGGCTTTGCCATGCCCGACCTGCAGAACGAGCTCGTCACCGACCGCGAGCAGTGGTACACCAGCCGGCCCGACTACATCCTGCGCATGACCGAGCGCTCGAGCAAGTACCTGTTTCACATCGTCGAGGAGCTCGAGCTGCGCCAGATGCCGACCGAGCTGGCCCTGCTGCCGTTCATCGAAAGTGCCTTCAACCCGCAGGCCGTCTCCAGCGCCAAGGCCGCCGGCATGTGGCAGTTCATGCCGGCCACCGGCAAATACTTCGATTTGAAGCAAAACGTGTTCCGCGACGACCGGCGCGACGTGCTGGCTTCCACCCGCGCTGCGCTGGACTACCTGCAAAAGCTCTACGGCATGTTTGGCGACTGGCACCTGGCGCTGGCCGCCTACAACTGGGGTGAAGGCAGCGTGGGCCGCGCCATCGCCAAGAACCAGAAGCTCGGCCTGGGCACCAGCTACGACGAGCTGAGCATGCCCGCCGAAACGCGGTTTTACGTGCCCAAGCTGCAGGCCATGAAGAACATCGTGGCCAACCCGCAGGCCTTCAACTCGCAGCTGCCGCTGATCGAGAACCACCCCTACTTCCAGCAGGTGCAGATCACCCGCGACATCGACGTGGCCCTGGCCGCGCGGCTGGCCGATGTGCAGATCGAGGACTTCAAGGCGCTTAACCCGGCGGCACGGCGCCCGGTCATCCTGGCCGCCGGCACGCCGCAGATCCTGCTGCCCTGGGACAATGCGCTGGTGTTCCAGCGCAACTTCGACGCTTACACGCAGGGGCAATATGCCAGCTGGACCGCCTGGACGGCGCCGACCACCATGAACCCGGCCGAGGCGGCGCGGCAGACCGGCATGAGCGAGGCCGACCTGCGCAGCCTGAACAACATCCCGCCGCGCATGCTCATCAAGGCCGGCTCGACGCTCCTGGTGCCGCGCACGGCCCAGATGGACGACGACGTGAGCAGCCACGTGGCCGACAACGCCCAGGTGTCGCTGGCGCCCGAGATCACCACTCGGCGCACCACCATCAAGGCGCGCAAGGGCGAATCGGTCGCCAGCATTGCCAGCCGCTACGGCCTGAGCGCTGCCAGCGTGGCCAACTGGAACGGTGTCGGTGCGCAGGCAGCTTTCAAAGCGGGCCACCAGGTGGTGCTTTACCTGCCCACCACCGCCCGCAGCATGGCCACCATGCTCGGCTCGTTCAAGAAGCCCGTTCCCCTGGCATCCTCGGCCCCCATGAACATCACGCCGGTCAAGCGCGGCGCCAAGCCGGTCGTCAAGTCGAAACGGCGCTGACGGCCGCAGGCCGGACTCAAATCCGCATCCCGCCGGTGCCAAACAGGCCGATCAGCCCGATGACGATCAGGTAGACCGCCACGATGTAGTTGAGCAGCCTGGGAATGAGCAGGATGAGAATCCCCGCGACGAGGGCGATCACCGGCCCGATGCTCATGGAAAAATTCATGGGTTCCCCCTGGTGGTTGATGGCTCATTCTTTCTTGGGGCGCAAGGGGCGGCTGCGGGGCCGCAGACACCGCCTGCTGCACTGTAGGCGGGCGGCCGGTGCGCACCCTGTAGGACGGAAGGGAAAGATGGCGCGGGCAGCCTTCGGCGCGGCCCTGGCAGCACGCCTCAAGCCCTGTAGCGCTCCTTGGCGCGCTGGGCAAAGGCGTTGGTGTAGGTCTTGGACACGTCGATCTGGCGGCCCTTGAGGCCGGCGTCGATCCGGGCAAGCGCCCTGAGCGCGGTGGGCGGTGCTTCGTCGGCCATGACCCCGTCGAGCGAGATCGACTCGCGCACCTTGCTGAACGCCGCCAGATACAGGGCCCGGTCGCCCAGCAGGTAGCTCTCGGGCACGGCCTGCAGCAGGTCGCCGGGCCCGGCCGTCTGCAGCCACTTCAGGGCATGGACGAGCGCATTGGCCAGCGCCTGGCACGTCTCGGGGTTCTTGCGGATGAAGCCCTGGGGCGCCAGCAGGCAGGCCGCCGGCATCGGCCCGCCAAACACCTCGGCCGTGCCCTTGAGGGTGCGGGTGTCATGGAGGATGCGGACCTCGCCCTTTTGCTCCAGCAGCGTCATCAAGGGGTCGCTGTTGCTGATGGCGTCCACCTGGCCGGTGCGCAGCGCCGTCAGCGCAGCGCCGGCCCTGCCGATGTCCGTCAGGTGCACCTCGGGCGCCTTGAGGCCGGCCTGGGACAGCACCAGGTGGGCCAGCATGGTGCTGGACGATTCCGCGTCTGAAATGCCGACCCGCCGGCCCTTGAGCTCGGCAACCGAGCGAAAGCCGGGCAGGGTCTTGGTGGAAATGCCAAAGGCGATCTGCGGCGCCCGGCCCTGCAGCACGAACGACTGGTACACCGGCTGCCACGACTGCGGGCACAGCGTGTGCTCGAAACCACCGGCACAGACATCGGCCGCGCCGTCGGCCAGCGCCTGCACCGCCTGCAGGTCGCTTGCAAAATCGCTGAAGCTCACCTGCAGGCCCTCGGCCCTGAAGTAGCCCAGGCGCTCGGCAATGGTCAGCGGCAGGTGGCAAAACGCCGCCCTGGCGCTCAGGGAAATCGTGACCCTGCGGCTCTCCGGTTGCGCCCGTATGCCCAGCGCCGGCAAGGCGATGGCGGCCGCCGACAGCACGGCCCGGCCCGTGAACACGCGCCGCGACACGCGCGTCAAGGGGGGCATGCCGGCCGGGCTTTTGTCGCTTGAAACCATTTGGCGCCAGCGTACCGGGCATGAAAAAAACCCGCATCGGTATCATCCCGTGCGGGTTAGTCCTAGCTTGGCGCCGGCCTCAGTGAAAGCCGGCGAAAAGAATGCCGATGTTGGTGAACAGCCCCAGGGACCAGACGATGGAGCGGGCGGTGGCCACGTTGCCGACGTACAGCACGATGTAGGCAATGCGCAGCACCACGAACATCAGCGCCAGCGCGTCCAGCCGCCCCTGCGCGGCCTGCAGCTGGTGCGCAATAATCACCGCGGCAAAGAAGAAAGGCAGCGCCTCGAACGTGTTGGCCTGGGCCGCGTTGGCCCGGGCGCGCCAGTCGGTCTGCTGCGCCAGCCAGGCGCGCGGGTTGCTGTTGTCATAGCCGCCGTCGCGAGGCGAGACGCGCAGCGTGCCCGACTTGGCGATGCCGGCGCAGACGATGGGCAGCAGTGCGGCGACCAGCACGCACCAGTAGGCAGCGGTGAAATTTTCAGCAACCATTCCTCGTCCTCCATGTTTGATTCCGGGGGCGCCACCGGCGCGCTTGGCACGCCGGCAGGCGCCCGGGCCTACCGCCGGTCCGTCAGGGCGTGGGCGATCGTGCCCAGGTCGACATACTCCAGCTCGCTGCCCACCGGCACGCCGCGCGCCAGGCGGGTGACCTGCACGCCGCGGCTTTTCAGCGCCTGCCCGATCACATGCGCCGTGGCCTCGCCCTCGGCGGTGAAGTTGGTCGCCAGGATGACCTCCTGCACCTCGCGCGCGGCCGCTGGCAGCGCCTGGCCCGCCTCGTCCCTGGGCACGACCCGGTCGAAGAGCTTTTGCAGGCCGATGTCGTTGGGGCCGACGCCATCGAGCGGGCTGAGCTTGCCCATGAGCACGAAGTACAGCCCGCGGTAGGCCAGCGTGCGCTCCAGCGCCGCCTGGTCGGCCGGCGTCTCGACCACGCACAGCTTGCTGCGGTCGCGCTGCGGGTTGGCGCAGGTCACGCACAGCTCGTCCTCGGTCAGGGTGTTGCACAGGGCGCAGTGGCGGATGTTGTGCACCGCCTGCTCCAGCGCCTGCGCGATCTGCAGGGCGCCGGCCTTGTCGTGCTGCAGCAGGTGAAAGGCCATGCGCGCGGCCGACTTGGCGCCCACGCCCGGCAGCCGGCGAAATGCCTGCGTCAGGCTGTCAAGCGCGTTGGAATCGGCCAAGGTGGGGCAACGAAATTGTAAAAATCGGCCAGGCGCTTCAGAACGGCAGCTTCATGCCGCCGGGCAGGCCCGGCATGCCGGCGGTGAGCTTGCCCATCTTTTCCTGGCTCACTTCCTCGGCCTTGCGCACGGCGGCGTTGAAGGCGGCGGCCACCAGGTCTTCGAGCATGTCCTTGTCGTCGGTGAGCAGGCTGGGGTCGATCTCGATGCGCTTGACATCGTGCTTGCAGGTCATGGTGACCTTGACCAAGCCGTTGCCGGCGTCGGCGCTGACCTCAACGAAGGCCAGGTCGTCCTGGGCCTTTTTCAGGTTTTCCTGCATGGCCTGGGCCTGCTTCATCAGGCCGGCGAGTTGTCCCTTGTTGAACATGGTTTTCCTTTCAATGGAGGTTGCTGAAACTGGCGTCGATCATATCGGCTCCCCGTCCGCCCTGACGCCTCAGGGCGAAATGCTCTTGATGCTGCCGGGCACGATGCGCGCGCCCCAGTCGCGGATCATGTCCTGCACGAACGGGTCGTTCTGGATCAGCGCCTCGGCGGCGCGCTGGCGCTCGGCCAGGGCGGCGCTGTTGCGGCGCGCCGGCGTGTCGGCCACGGCGCCCACCTGCACGCTGAGCCGTATCGCAGGGTCTGCCAGCGCCGTCTGCAGCGCCAGTTGCAGCTTTTCCCGCGCCGCGCTCTGGCAGAGCGATTCGCGCTCGACACGCAGCGTCCACAGACCTTCCTCGCGGCCGCACAGCTCGGACTGCAGCGCCAGCTCGCGCGTCAGCGCGGCGATCGACTCGGCAGCCACCATCTGGCTGACGGTCTGGCTCCACAGGTCGCCCAGCGTGCCCCCGGGCCCGGCCGTGGCGGCCGGCGCCGCCGCTGGCCGCTGTTCCAGGGCGTGCGCGGCCGGGCTGACTGCTTCTGAATTGATAGCAGCGGGT
>Ga0308157_10003907_pt1 | contig 20710 bp, 29 predicted proteins | sample PhyBR1_FD_201035 | JGI IMG/M metagenome (GOLD analysis project Ga0308157, IMG submission 201035) | Phyllosphere microbial communities from UC Gill Tract Community Farm, Albany, California, United States - DLSLB.R1 | ecosystem: Host-associated > Plants > Phyllosphere > Unclassified | place: USA...
TCGGTTATGAGCGTGATTCAGCATGGCACAGACGAAGCGGCGTGGCTTTAGGAAAAAACTGTAATGTTATTTTGGCGTTATACCGTGAAGCGTATTTAGTTACGCAGAGGAATTAATTATTTTCAGGATCAATGCCGTGTACCAGGGGCGTGCATATCCCTATTACTGGTGGCTTTTGGCCATGAGTAAAGTTAATTAACTCACTGAGCTTCGCAAAATATATTTTGACTCTCCCCGCTTGTTGGGGAGAGTTCGCATAACAGTTTCACGTTGTCGCTCCTGGAATAGCCTGAAAAAGGCCCGCCAAAGCGTCGGGAGGTGTAAATATCGCGTTTTTGTCCCTGAGGGTCGATTGTTGTCAGTGTCCAGCTACTCAGGCGATCTTGCGGTCCGATGGGTATAAAAACATGCCAGTCTCCCTGCGGTACGAAAGAAAAATACCCGTTATTATCCGTTTGTGTCGTGGCTATTTGTCGGTCGAATTCCACTAACGAAACGGTTACCCGGGGCAGCGGTTTTCCTGCGTTATTCATTGTGCCCTCAATACGAGGGGAGGGATAATCATGGTAAACGCAGCCGCTGAGCAAAAACGTGAGAGCCACGATAGCCTGGCTTGCGATGCGGTTTGAGGACGCTGTCATGGGTGCGAATCCTTTTGCGTTCAGGTGTTTTTTGGTGGCGTGAATGCAGTATACGCGGGTGGCGTAATTTCGGAACTGTAGATTCTGTTAAGGATGTTGATTTACTGAGTTTTTCCAGACTTATGCCTGGATAAATTGAGCGTGTGAATAGACACTGGCACCTCCAGGAGAATGTAGCTTTACGAGCTACATAATAAGAGGTCTTGTCGTTGCCTTTACAATGTTAACGTACTGACGTTGCGCTTTGCAGAAAGTCGCATCAACGAACTTTCTCTGGCGTAGGAGTGGCCGAAATCGTCATGTATTTTTTCAGGCCAGCCTCTCGTTTTACACCTTGGGCTCTGAACCAAAAGGAAGCCTTAAGCGCGGGGAGTCGACGTTGTTCACTGTCCAGAGAAAATTACCAATGAATCTAAAGTTGATACTAGCTACTGTAACGGATAATACCTCAAAACTTCCCGTAGAATACTCATTACCCAAACGGACGATTTCTTTAACGCCATCCTTAACATCGATAAGAGCAATTGTCAGTGACTCCTCGAAAATAATGTCATCCGTTAAAAAAAGATATAGCGATAATCATTAACCTGAACAGCTGCTTCCAGTATTTGCCCTGGTGCAATAATGTCTGTGCTATTGCCATTGATCACTACGTTAGGCTGCGCCTGGGATAAATCTGTCGCTTCCTGACCCTTTACCAGAGATATTGAATTAACCTGTTGCATAATCAATTCCACACACTACCCATCTCCGATACTGCAAGAGCACCGCTGACAAAACCACCAATAAGTACACAAACAGGTGCATCTGGCCTACACATCAATCCCGCCATTACGCAGCCTGCGGCGTTTATCGCTATTTGCCGCCCCAATTCTGAGACCTTATTCTCAGCGGTATAAATTTCGTAAACAGAAATTGCAATCGAGGGTACGACGAGCTCTTTTCCTAAACGCGAGAGCTGCATCAATTTCTCTGGATTAAGCTGGTTGCCCTCGGACAACGACAGACACAAAAAAGCCCGCATGGCTTGCGCCGTGCGGGCTCTTAGGACTTCATCGGATGACTCTGGTAATCACCGATGGAGAATTTTGGTGGAGCTGGCGGGAGTTGAACCCGCATCTGAAACGTTATATCTTGTTGATATATAAGATTTTTATTTACATGATGAATCGTGCGTACGCCATACGTATTCTAATCAGATGTAATGCAGAGTACATATTAATTTTTTCTTGAGTAAACTTGCCGAAGTGAAGAACACGTTTCACGTATTCTCCTAATCTGAAAGTCGTTTGGCGGCAATGGCCTGTTTTTTACATTGCTATCATCAGTAAGAGCCTGCCTTAAATCCTTAAACAATTTTGGCTGATATGGAATACTCCCACAGCTTTTTATTTCCTTTGCTAAAGTAGTCAGGCTTTTAATTTCCCTGACCATTTTTGCGAAAGCTAGAGCCTCATTGTTAGTGTTCTTTTCAGCCCAGAAATATAGACCAAAATCCTCTAGTGATTCTAATTTTTCGCGAAACTCACCGATCCACTCATTATGATTAATATCTTTCGTTTTATTTTTATCTTGGAAAATCTGGTAACGGGCTATAGCAAATGCAATTACCCATCCAATTAATACAAGTACCCAAGTAACATATTGGTTTTCATCGTGAAAGAGCGTCCCTATTTTGCAAAAAGGATCATCTGTCCAACTGCATGTTAAATTATTTACAGTTGGTTTAATCATCAGACCCTCCCTGTTCGGCTACTGCATCCTCTATATATTCATTAATTTCATCGATAAGTTCAGGCTCTTCATTTGAAATAAAAGATATTGCCCTTACAATTTTAGGATCATAACCTTTTCGGATTAATCCGCCAAAACACTCTTCTAGAAAGGATGATCCATAACCTTCCGTGCCATCCAAATTGATGGTCAAATTAGGCGATTTTTCAAGCTCCTTCACTACCCATTCGCGAAACTCTTCGCCAGAAGCAGGCCCTAGCCTTTTGAACCGTGGGCCTGGGCATGGGTATCTGTCAGCAACTCGGATTGTGTTCATCTGAAGTAGTCTCCATCTCACATGGGAAGGTCCATTCAATTATAGTACCATTAACTGAGGTTTTATGGTCACTCAAAACTTCTTTAATTTTACCTGTTTTACCATTATATACGTATCTTCCTTTATTAGAAAAAATACCCATATAACCTGAACCAATTGAATCAATTACAGATTTTATATCGTTCAGTCCTTTCCCTCTATTTTTTTGAAGTGTCCTGGTTTCTTGTAACATTGTTGATGCTTTTATTAATGCTGAATCTCTTACGTTCGTTAAAGAGAATCCAAGTGAACTGATTAAGTCTTTTAATGTTTTGTATCCTTGAGTCTTAGGTAGAGTTTTGGGTATTCCTACCCCTTTATCACATATAACAATGACAATTTCTTTATTGTTTATTCCTGCAAACGTCCACCATTTAGCTGTTCCTTCTTCTTCATCATGATCTGTATCATCAATGTAAGCATGCTCGACAGAGTTTGACATTGCTTCAGTAAAGCCACGATATAATTTTCTAGACGCGGATTTTTCAATTTCTTTTTTTATGTCAATCATCATTTCTTTAGCGAGCATCGGTTCTGAACATATTCCTGATGTATATTTCCAGAAGCTTACGTCATCAAAATCTTTCGTGGTGCGTTTTGTTTTTCGTACTATGTCATAAAACCCAACTTGACTTAAAATACTTTCTATTTTTTCATCTTTAGGATGCGAAAAATTGACTGCGTTAGCACCAAATTTACTTTTTGTAATCAATACATCTATCTCAGCTAAGAAAGATAGCATTGCAGCAGCACTAATAAATTTAGTCTCTGAAAAATCTATAAAGATTTTTCTGTCTGATAAAAGACAATCTCGGATTTCGTTCAGGAATTTATTAGTTAGTTCGTAATCGGAACGTTTATAATAATTTATATTGCGGGGCGCGGTAAAAAGAACACGTTTATTACTCTTTCTCCTGTTGATTATATTTTTTTTAAAACCTGATTTAATAAGCTTTAACTTTTCTCTGTTCAGTTCAACGGCTTTCCAATTGGAACTGATAGAGGCGTTCTTGATTGTTTTTTTTGCTTTAAATATTAAATTGCGAATATGTTTCTTATTTCTTTTCTGAATCATTATTATTTTTCCCTAAGATACATAGCTATGCTAGAGTCATAGGTAAGGTTAGTGGATTTGCATCTTAACAGTCAATACCTTGTATCTTTATGTTTTTTATGTGATTTCAAGTTGCTAAAGTTTTACTGAGAAAAGCGTGAAAACCCCAGTAGAGTCAGAGATAGTCACGCTTTCCGTATCACTAAGCCGTATTTGAATCAACAGCAGTATGACCATCATAAGCAGACAAGTATGAACCATAGTGGCGGAAAAGCATTTCTGGTCCTTTGTGCCCCATCTGTCCCGCTAACCAAAATAAGTTTACTCCTTGGCTAATGTGACGAGTTGCGAATGTATGCCTTGTTTGATATGGATTACGGTACCTAATACCTGCTTTACGCAGTGTCGGCACCCAAGCTTTTTTTCTAATCGCGTCAGCACTGGCCCACGGTTTGTTCGTCTTAGGGTCTTCAAAGACAGTAGCGTCTTTCATGAAGGTGAACGTTTTTTGATTTATCAGAGCAAACATTGCTTGGTCTGTCAGTTCAACTTTTCTTGTACCTGCTTTTGTCTTGGTCCCTTTGATCACACCAACAACACTGGCACTTTTAACATGAGCGGTCTTTCCAACGAAGTCGATATCACGCCAACGAAGAGCACACAACTCAGAGCTACGCAGCCCGGTTTGGATAGCGAACCGGAAAAGATTCTCCCATTGCTTATTTCCAGCGGCTGAGAGCAATGCGTCAACTTCTGCTGGCGACAATGGGTCTACCACATAACTACTTTCTGCTTCTGATTTATCACTTTGGTACCTTGAAGCAGTTACCAGTGATACTGGGTTTATCTGAAGCACACCATCTGTCACTGCCTCATCCAGTGCAGAACGCAGGAACGAAAGTTGGTTTCGGATGGTCTTCAATGTCGTTTTCTGGCTCTGGATCCATGTTTTCAATGCTGCTGGGGTTAACTCACTTGCGGGAAACATATGAAGTGAAGACAAAGCACTTCGGCATTTTTTGTACCCGCCAATTGTCGAAGGTGATAGCTTTCTCGTTTCGCAGATCACCAGATACTCGTCCAGGTATATCTTCACCGTTTTGCCTGCGGCAGCGTTGCCGAAAATTTTCAAGCGGGTTGAACGGGGGAAGTATTCCGCATAGACAAACGTCCCCCTTTCGATCTTGTTATAGATTTCGCCGAGTGTGCGCTTGGCGTATTTGATATTTTTGGGGGTTACGTCCAAATTAGAAAGAGGCTCACGGCATTTAACCCCTTTATAAGTGAAGGTAATATTGATGGTTTCACCATTACGATGTTTCCTGATGGTTACGCCGCGCGGGAGTTTAGGCGATTCTGTCGTGCCCATTTTGCAACCTCACTAAGATCAATCCATCTTTCCTTAACACCTTCGACCTTTAGCACTTGAACCCCTTCACGCCACACACCGCGCTGTATGCGCTTATTAATGGCATCAGGGGTTTCGCCAGTCTCTTTGCAATAAGTTGAGATGGGAACACAATCGAGGCTCAGCATATACTTCTCCATTAACCCGGCTGCACCCGAGTAATTAAAATTTGTCGCTGGTGGTAGGGGTCAGTTTCTGCCAAATTGCTGACACATATTTTGCCTGGTGTCGCGCATCAGCTAGGGCATTGTGCACATCGCCAATAAAAGGCATGTCACGCTTCGGATCGAAACCGACAATGCGACCGAGCGTAACAATAGTGCGTACATCGTGATCGTTCCAAAAGGCCCAAGGGCAAATGCGGCCGGCGCGTTCGTAAGCTCCACGCAGAATCACATTGTCAAAGGTGGCACCGTTACCCCATACCTTCATGTATTTTGGATTATCTGCGTGCCGGTGAATGAAATGGCTCAGTTCCGACAGTGCATCAGTGATAGGCAGCGCATCATCAACACAAATAGCTGAGCGCGCTTCCGAGCTTTGTTTGAGCCACCAAAGAATAGTATCTCCGTCCGGTACCGCACCCTGATCCATTGCGCTTTCAAGCGAGACGGCCGTATAGAATTCTTGGCCAAGTTCACCTGTATGAGGGTTAAAAAAGACGGCACCAATTGAGACGATCGGCGCGTTTGGCTTTTTTCCCATTGATTCGAGGTCAATCATTAAGTCGTTCAATTTCTTTCTCCATTGTTACATCTTGGCTTTTGATTCACTGGGGGCTGTAGCGCGAGTCGGCGTTGTCGCTGATGTGGCAATAATGAGCCCCGTCAGGACGAGTACAAATTGTCCCGCACCTATCACATGCCAATATGGCTTCCAGCTCCGCGATCCGCTCCTCTGCTTTTGACAACTGCTCGAGAAGTTCTTCTGCTAACGTCACGCGCATCACGACTTTCTGACAGTCGTGGCGTTTGGCTCTGGCGATTGTGCCGCGCAGAGTCGCATATTTGTTGGTGGTCATTGGACGGACTCCTGACGAAGATGGTTAATTTCGGCGTCAAGGCTCATTCGCTGGTCCATCGATTCCGTCAAGGCTGCAAATGTAACGTCCAGGCGAGTGGCTACCTCACGCATCAGAGAGGCTTCTGCTGGTGGCAGTTTCCCCGCCGCAGCATGGGCTGCGGCAACAAGTTCTTTTATCTTCATGCGAGGCATGCGCGTGATTCCGTAAGCTCATTGAAACGGTTAATGAACAAGCCATATGCCTGGCCTGGGCGAAGAGGAACGATCTGGATAATGTCGCTGGCCGGAATACCTTCGAGGCAAGGCCAGAGTGAGCCGTCGTCGATATCCAGATCGCGGCGTTCCGTGGCAAGCATCACCAGATCGGCGTATTTCACTACCGCTGACATATCAGGGGTGATGCTGAATTTGGCCCGGATCAGCTGTTCTACCCGCTCTTCAATGCGACGGTAATCTGGAAGCAATGCTTTCAGGGGGGCAGGGATGTCCTGGCAATAGGCTTCAGCTGCGTCATGCATCAGGGCTTCAAAGGCAAACTCTGGCGGCACAATTTGGCTGCACAGTACTGAGTGCTGGGCCACGCTGTAAAATTCAGGCAGATGACCACTGAAGCGGCAGATGTGGGAAAGTGCGGTCGCAATATCCTCGATCTCTACGTCGTCGGTGGTTGAATTGAGGTAATCGAATTTCTTACCTGAAAGTGTCTGGATATAACTCATCGTATTTTCTTCTCCATATTTGGCAGCTGCACCTGCGCCAGTTTTTGGTTGTACGAATCCCTCGCCATTGGCGATTAATAAAGGGAATTACGCTTCAATAAATCCCCGCGGCGCCGGGGATTTAATGCAGAGAAATTACGCTTTAAAGTTACCGATAAAGGTTTCAACCGGCTTGTCGGTGAACTTCTCGATCAGCAGGTCACGGAACTCGTTGGCGATAGCTTCTTCCTGGGCTTCCAGTTGAACGATGCGGAGTACAAACACCGGTTCCCCGCTTTTAAGCAGGCTGTTACGCAGGCTAAAGCGGCGTTCTCCCAGGCCTTCATATGGCACGCATTTGAACTCGAAGGCGACAGGCATCACGTCTTTACTGCTGGCTTCAACGCTCTGCATCAGGGACTTTCTGCCGCCAAAATCTTCGTCTTCATGAGCTGCTTCCGAGACTTGTTTGATATTGACGCGACGAACGGCACCAGCTGCCTGCGCGATGGACAACACATTCCCGTCGGCATCAAATGCGCTCAGGAAGTCGGCCCAGTCCTCCAGCCATTCAGCAATTTCCTTCTGGCCCAGTCGATCGCCATTTACCTGAAGTAGGGCTCGGAATGGCGCTGTCTTTTTGAGGGTGATAGATGCGACGTTATCAGCATGGCCAGGGTTAGCCAGAGTACCTATATTGAACACGGAGCGTGCGGTCATGTTGTCAGCATCGATAAAGCATCGCGCTGGTTCAGCTTCGTTGGCATAGCCAGCTGCATAACGCACAAAGTCAGGAATGCTGGTTGTGGTCATGGCACCGCGAAAACGAAAACGCTCCAGATCGAAACGCTCAAGGCTTTCTACGTTTACGCCATCAGGGAGCAGGGCAGTAGGGCATGCTGTTTCTTTAACTGCAGTAAGGTGATAACCGGAAAGAACAAGGTCTTTCACCTGCTGCAGGGCATTGCCGTCTAAAATCTGGGACATAAAATTTCCTTAATATGTTGTCAAAGGGATGTCAGTGATTTGTCTGCTGCGGATCACTGTGCCGCTTTAAGCTTTCCGTCAACGCCGCCGTTGATCCCGAACAGCTGCCCCTGATCTTCCTGCAGGATGGTCAGCTTGCCGCCTTTGTTAACCCACATTGGTGTTTCGGTGGTGTCTTCTTCGGAGGCTTTACCGCGCGGGGTTGGGGTGACGTAGTTCAGCTTGTGCTTGATCTTGACGCGCTTCTCTTCGACGGAGTTACCCATACGCTCAATATCAAAGGTGAGGACTACTTTGCCTTTGGTACCGTTGTTCAGAACGCCAAGCGCGGTAGTGTTTAAAGCTGCCGCGATCTTGTTCATGAACACGCCGGCATCCAGTTCGCCCAGGAAATCGGGCACTACGGTCATGCGGTCATTACTCATGGTTTAACCCTCTGTGAGGCGGCTGCCACCGCCAGTGGAACTTCTCCATACACAACAGAAAAGGGCACCTGCGCTTCGGCTATGGGTAGGAGGTCCATTTCCATAGCGCCCGGGTGGATTGGGGAATGAGCCCGTCGCCCGGTGATGCCCTTGTCTCTTGTGTAAAAAAGGTGCCCACCGATGTGATGGGCAAAGACTACACACAGCAATGATTTTGTTGTGGCGGTGGTGCCTCCACCTGCCGGACCGGCCAGAACCGGCGACGCTACACCACAAGAAACGTATTCATTTCAAATGTTGAAATAAAAACTTGTTGGCCTCGTCACGTGCGCAGAGCCGCATTACCACAACGGTGAGAGCACTGTTTACCTGCTTTACCGCGTCGCGTCTCACGCAGTCCGATAATCAGCAATGCTCTCGCCTGTTGTGCCCTTAAAAAGCTGGCTGTCACCCTCAAGGGGAAAGTGAGCAGCCAGAACAGGGATCACTTCTTATTGCTTTGGCCTGCTTTTAACCACATCAGGCGCGGTGCTAAGCCATTTGCGAATCATCCGGTCATTCATACGCCACCGGCGGCTACTTCGTGGGCTTCCTGCCTGTTCGCTGTTGATGAAAATGAAGATAAAAGATAATTGCGAAATGCGCAAGAAATAAAATGCGTAAAACGCAATTGAAAGGGCGTAAAAAAACCGCCGTGTAGGCGGTTATTTGTTCTTAGGGGATGTTATCCGTGCCGTTTAACTGACTGCGACTGGCTGATCATTACCTTGCCGAAAACGTAAAATCTGTCTTCATTGGATTTATCCACTGACCACTCCCGATATTTAGGGTTATCAGAAATGACAAGAATTTTATCGGGGATCATCTGTAATCTTTTGACGTAAATTTTATCATCAAAACCAAAGACATAAATCCCATCACCATCAAACTCATTGATCGAAATATCTACGAATATCAAATCACCTGGTTCAATGGTATCAGCCATGCTGTCGCCACGAACGTTTATCACTTTGACAGTATCAGGTGTTCTCCCACCAAATAATGCGGCAGCTCTTTCGTTGTTGTACTCAATGGACCTGATGACATCGATAACATCACTACCTTGTATATGGCCCATGCCAGCACTGGCGCTGACATCGAGCAACTCGACTCTAAACACAGGGTCACCCTCTCCATAAGCTGGATTTTTACCACTGGATTTACATACAGTAGTTTCGTTTGGAGACGGTGTAAAGAGCTCTGCCACGCTAACACCAAGTGCCGTAGCATATTTGCTAAGCGATTGTTCAGTAAATGACTTTTGTTTTCCTGTCTCTACACGTGAGACGTTCGCACCGTCAATACCTACAGCTTCAGCAAGATCTGAAATTTTCATGCCCTTTTCGAGGCGTAATTCTCTAATGCGGTTTCCTATGTTCATGCGTCCATTACAGGTTGTTTTTGCGTGATATGCAAAGCAACTTGCGCAAGTCGTAACTACACATTAATATGCGTAATACGCAATTAAAGGGGGCTTTATGCAATCACCGTTAAGAAATTTGCGAAAATCGCAAGGTTTTACTCTCTCTCATGTGGCAAACGTGGTGGACATTGATCCAGCCAACCTAAGCCGAATTGAAAGGGGCCAACAAATCGCATCACTCGATGTAGCTGAAAGGCTTGTGAAGTTTTATTCGGGCCAAATTGATGAGCTCCAAATCTTGTACCCGCACCGTTATACGCAGGCTACAGAAACCGGGGCAGCATCGGTACCACAGGAAAAAGGGGAAAGCCGTGGGTAATGAACCGGAATGGAAAGTTGATAAGCAGCCAGCCTGGCTGGTGGCCGCAATCAAAAAAACGATTACCGAGTTACCTGGCGGATATTCAGAAGCTGCTGAGTGGTTGGGTGTAACCGAGAACGCGCTGTTTAACCGGCTGCGTACCGATGGCGATCAGATCTTCCCGCTCGGTTGGGCGATGGTGCTTCAACGTGCTGGTGGTTCAAACCACATAGCGAACGCTATTGCACGTCACTCGAACGGTGTTTTCGTGCCATTGGCTGACGTTGAAGAAATAGAGAACGGTGATATCAACCAGCGTCTTATGGAGTCAGTGGAATGGATCGGCAGGCATTCGCAATACGTTCGTAAAGCTACCGCTGATGGCGTTATTGATGCTCAAGAACGCGCCCAGATTGAAGAGAACAGCTATCAGGTGATGGCTAAGTGGCAGGAACATTTGACGCTGCTTTTCCGTGTGTTTTGTGCGCCGGAAAAGAGTGACGCCCGCGAGTGTGCAGCTCCGGGCGTCGTGGCAGACAAATCTTGTATGGAGAAGTAATCCGCATGACCAGTTTAACGGCTTTTAACCGTTTGCCGCAACTCAGGATGATCCCGGTACCGGGCGCTCCGTTGTTTCGGTATGAACGCAGAATAGCAAACCGCTGGGTGCCATGTAACCACAGTCGGGCGGTCGCAATTGTGGGGGTTTACTACAGGAAGGCGAAACGCTTATGCGCGAAGTTAACCGAAGGTTCAAAGACCACAGAGGGATCCCCGTTCGGGTTATCAGGTGGGAGCCAGAGACTCAACGAGTTATCTACCTGCGGGATGGTTATAACCACGAATGTTTCAGCCCGCTCGAACAATTCAAGCGCAAGTTTACAGAGTTAAAGGACGACCATGAGCACTAAATTAACGGGTTACGTTTGGGACGCTTGTGCCGCTTCTGGCATGAAGCTGTCCAGCGTTGCCATCATGGCGCGTCTGGCAGACTTCAGCAGTGATGAAGGGGTTAGCTGGCCCTCTATTGCTACCATCGCGCGCCAGATTGGTGCCGGTGAGAGCACGGTTCGCACTGCCATATCTCAACTGGAAAAAGACGGTTGGTTAACCCGCCAGCAGCGCCGTAAAGGCAACCGCAATGCATCGAACGTTTACCAGCTCAATGTAGCGAAATTGCAGGCTGCTGCCTTTTCTCACCTGTCAGATTCTGACGCATCAAAATCTGATGCCTCAAAAACCGACGCGTCAAAATCTGAGGCATCAAAAAACGATGAAAAAGGCAGTTTTCACCCGTCAGAATCTGGGGGGGATCCGTCAGTAAATTCAACTACTGATCCATCAGTTAAAAAAACTTCTTGTCCGGTTGCGTCGCAACCAGACCCTGAAGTGATGATCACCGATAACGCCATTCTGGTTCTGAATCATCTGAACCTGGTTAGTGGCTCACGATACCAAAAATCAAAAACTTCTCTGGAAAACATCCGTGCTCGTCTGCGTGATGGTTACACCGTTAGCGACTTACAGCTGGTGATCGACCTTAAGCATGAGCACTGGAACGGCAATGAAGTGCAGTACCAGTACATGCGTCCTGAAACGCTCTTCGGTCCGAAAAAATTTGAAGGTTATCTGCAAAGCGGGATCCGCTGGGAAAAGAAGGGGCGGCCACCGCGTGACAGCTGGGGTGAAAAGAAACATGACCCGATGAAGTTCGGTCCGGTTGATAGCAAGATTCCAGAGGGGTTCAGAGGATGATGGAAAATAAATACTGTCGTGCACTGGCTGAACTCCGTTCAAAACCAGCACATGAGTTGAAAGAGGTCGGTGATCAATGGCGCACTCCGGATCTGTTGTTTTGGGGGATCAATGCGATGTTCGGCCCTCTGGTGTTGGACCTTTTCGCCGACGACAGCAACGCGAAGTGCCCAGCATGGTACACAGCTGAAGATAATGCTCTGACACAGGATTGGTCAGAGCGTCTGGCAGAACTCGGCGGTGCTGGGTTTGGCAACCCGCCTTACAGCCGGTCTCAGTACCACGACAAGCAGGCCGTCACCGGAATGACCCACATCATTAACCATGCTATGGCAATGCGAGAAAAGGGTGGTCGGTACGTTTTTCTCATTAAGTCTGCGACGAGTGAGACGTGGTGGCCAGAAGAAGCAGATCACGTCACATTCATCCGTGGCCGAATTGGTTTCGATCTTCCTGCATGGTTCGTGCCGAAAGACGCAAAGCAGCAGCCCACCAGCGCATTTTTTGCTGGCGCTATCGTTGTCTTCGACAAAACATGGCGGGGCGAACGTTTCAGTTACATCAACCGCACCGACCTGGAGGCCAAAGGCCGTGCTTCGATGTCGCTGGCCCAGTTTGCAGTGGGAAGAACGCAAACTGATGCGGCGCCGGAGCTGGACGCTGAGGTAGTGCCGGAGAAATCAGAGGCAGAACTGCCATTAACCCAAAAAGTCATTCTGGAAACCAGTGGTGTAGAGGCTTGGGCCTGTGTTGTCGCGGCGTTCGGCGAGAAAGATGAGTACACCTTCAGCGAGTCAAAGTTTGGTCATACCTGGGCTGCCGACTCTCTGGAAAACCCTGAATTTACCAATGTTTCACCGCTGACGATCGACAGAGCGAAAAAGCTGATCAGCGAGAGCATCTTGGTGGGTGTTAATGCATGGCTGGAAACATTGCCCTTTGATAGCGATGACGTGAAAAAAGACATGTCAGAGCGGCTTCGCACGGTTGCCGTTGAATCTGCGAAAGAATACGGCATCAACCACAGTGAATTCATCGCGACCATGGAAAGCCTGGATAAAGCCAAATGGTCAAATATTCGGGGGATCCGCGCCCATGTCCGTGAGACGCAGGAATCAAAGGACAAGGCGTTAAACGAATCGCGTGTTTGGCCTCTTGAGGTTGGACTGGTGTTTAACCAGATTGAAGGGGCTGACGCTCTACCTGTTTCACAACAGAACAAGCTGAAAGCCAATATCAACCAGCTTTGGCTCGAACGTATGCCGACCAGTGAAATTATCACGACCGCTGGTGGTCTCTTCAACAGCATGCAAGGGGCCGTGAATGCGTGAATTTATCGTTGATAACTTTCTGGTGGCGCTGGTAAAGGCAAATTTTCCTGAATTATGTGCAAATCAAAAGGCGGGTGCAGCCGCCTGATATGGAGAAATAGCATGAATCAGTTAACCGCAAAGGGTGTTGTGACAATGTCCAGCCGTGAAATTGCCAGGCTGGTGCAGAGCAAACATGGTGATGTGAAGCGCTCAGCTGAGCGCCTTGCATCTGCTGGTATTTTAACCGCGCCGTTGGCGCACACCCCCTACACACACCCGCAAAACGGGCAAACCTACGAGGAGTATTTGTTCAACAAACGTGATTCTCTGGTGATCGTCGCCAGGCTGTCGCCAGAATTTACCGCCGCTGTTGTCGATCGCTGGCAAGAGCTGGAGAACAGTCAGGCCGTAAGTGTCCCGCAAACATTGCCGGAGGCATTACGTCTCGCCGCGGATCTGGCAGAGCAGAAAGAACAACTCAGCCAGCAGTTAGCCGCTGCCGCGCCGAAAGTTGAGTTTGTCGATCGGTATTGTACTGCTAAAGGCTCAATGTCTTTCCGCCAGGTGGCAAAGCTGTTGCAGGCCAAAGAGACCGATTTCCGCTTGTTCCTCATTGAGAGCGGTATTTTGTACCGGCTTAGTGGAGTGCTGACACCGCGGCACCAGCACATTGCTGCCGGGCGGTTTGAAGTGAAAACTGGCACTACGAGCGAAACAAACTACGCCTTTAGCCAGGCACGTTTTACACCCAAAGGCATCGAGTGGATCGGCGGCCTGTGGACGGCACACATCGCTAAGGGGCATGCCGCGTGAGAGGACTGTTTACAGCCGAGACTGTTCCGCGCCTGGGGCTTGTGGTGTTAAAGCCGGGTAGCGAACTGATGTCTCTGTTTCAACAGGGGCGTGTGCTGGTGGAGCCTCAGCCAAAAAGCATGGCTGGGCTTCCGTCAGGGCTCGTCCCTGATGCCAGGCAGCCGCTGGCAGAAGATAAGTCCCTCGAGGAATTCTTCACCGACGAGAGAGTTATCCGTGCAGCAGGCGGTTTGTCCGGGTTGGAATCCTGGTTAGAGCGTAACGTGAAGGAATGCCAGTACCCGCACACTGATTATCACCATCCTGAGCTGGTAACAATGCGACATCCCCCTGGATCAATGTTGCTCTGTTGGCATTGCGATAACCAGCTGCGCGAGCAAACCACCGCGGCGCTGGCAGAACTGGCCCGCCGTAATCTCATTAGCTGGCTGATCAGTTCCATCCTGTCCTCGCTTGGCTACAACAACGAGCGTGAACTATCCCTCGGTGAATTGTGCTGGTGGGCCGTTTACTCAGGCATTGCTGATGCAATCACGGAAAGGATGGCCCAGCATGCGCTTCGCTTACCGGATGAGCCGTTTTTATCCGTTTATCGCGAAAGTGACATTGTGCCGATGCCACCGGCAAAAAGCATTTTGCAGAAGAAGGTCACCCCTGCGGTCATGGCTGCGCAATTAAAGCATGCAACAAATCAGGAAGTGGCCTTTGACCAGCCACAGGTTTTGGCTCTGCATGCGGATCCTGAATCCCCTGAATCCTTCATGTTGCGCCCAAAACACCGCAGGTGGGTGAATGAGGAGTATACCCGGTGGGTTAAAACCCAGCCCTGTGAAGGTTGCCGGCGGCCAGCGGATGATCCACACCATGTCATTGGTCACGGCATGGGCGGTACCGCCACTAAAGCCCACGATTTGTTCGTGATCCCTCTGTGCAGAGAGTGTCACGACAAATTACATGCTGATGTTGCAGCGTTCGCGAAAAAACACGGTACCCAGCTGGAGCTGCTATTCCGGTTTATGAATCGAGCGCTGGCGATCGGCGTAATAACAAAAGCGTAATTGTATGGAGCGCTGAGCATGAATTTACAAGAACTGGAATATACGCGGATTGAACTGCGCCGCGCGCTGGCGGATTTATCAGGATCGACAAAAGGACAGCTGCAGGCGTTCAGTGAGCATCCACCAGCAGATAAAAATAAGTATCCCCGGCACCATCCAGAAATCGTCATGGAGGGTGGGGAAGGTTGTGGATCGAGGGTTGTAAAAACTCTGGCCACTCCGCTTTATGTTATGGAGACAAGAAGCCGTCGACGCCCATTGCCCCCTATGAAGGATGCCGAGTTTGCGAGTTCTGCGTGGCGCCGCTCGGTAAATGGACTTGGAGAGCATCTGCAGGCGTGGGTCCGGTACTGCTATGGATATGATCTGTCTTTCCAGTACCAGACATTAATGTGCCAGTACGTTTGGGCACAGTTTCAGCATCAGCAGGGAAGTAAGAAGCTCCAGGACAGGGTCACAAAAAAATTAGTGGGGCTGGTCTGGCTCGCGGCCCAGGAAGTTGCGGCATCACGCAATAACGATACGTGCCAGGAGTATGCGGGGGCGGCACTGGCCCGCATGGTTAGCGTGGAGCGTTCAACCTGGCTCAGGGTATACGCTGTTCACTGGGCTGCATTTAAAGCAGCTTTCGTGGAAATGGACATGCTGGCGTTATGCGAAAGCCTCGCGCGTTACGAAGAGTATGAAGAAGCGAAAGTGGTGGAAATGTGAAGTAAATTTCACTAACTCCTTCAATCAGGCTTGCAAAATGCAACAAAATAAGTCATATTTGAAGCTAATTTGATATGTTGCCAAATCTTTACCCAGCCTCGCTCTTGCGGGGTTTTTTGATATGATGTATTTCTTTTTTTGGGAATTCATCATGGATATACTGAATCTTTTGGAGGTTTTGAAACCTGCCAGTAATCTTGTTACGGTAAAAATAGAGAATAGTTCCACTTCTTGGGATTCGTTGAGCAAAATTTTAATAGCAATTTTACCTGCATTTATCTCTTTTGTTGCCTTATTGTTTTCTTATTTTCAATTCAAGGCTAATATGCGCAAGCAAAGTGAGCAATATGCTTTAGGCATTGAACAGCAGCTATTGACCTTAAAGCTTAATACTCGTCTTGCAACTGAGATTGAACTTAAAAAAGATGTGTGTAAAGAAGTAAGAACGGCATTTGTCGGTTTTATGAAATATCATGCTGAGTTATATCAAAATAAAGTCAGATATTCTAAACTCATTAAGAGTAATAATGGCAAAAGCACCGATGAAAGTCGCGACTTGCACAATGTTATTATTGCTAGAACGCAATCAATGATAGAAAGTAAAATGCTTCTTGACTCATATTTCGACTTGGATGATCCAGAAGATAAAGAATTTTATGATCATATTAATGATGCTACAAGCATTGCTCTTAAAGGGGGCGATGGTTCTGGGTATGACTTAGGATATTCACAAGGTAAATGTAGTCGACTATGTTTCAAATATATTGAAAGAAGACGGAAAGAAATAACAGGCCTAGTACATACTATTGGGAACTGATCTCTCGCTCCAAAAAGGAGTCCCTTTTGTGGAAATGGGCGGCTGGTGGGTGTTGTAGCACTCTGCCAGCCATCAGCTCATGCTTTCAGGTCACAAGCTAACCAAGGCCCACTGCTTTAGCGCAAAAGCATAGTGAGCCTACCAGAGTTACGCTTACGGATCTATGAAAAATACTGTAAATATAAACAGTGTTGAGCTTGTCAACGCTGACTGCCTGCAATACCTCGCAACCCTCCCAGATAACACCATTGACCTTATTGTTACGGATCCGCCTTACTTTAAGGTGAAGCCGAACGGCTGGGATAATCAGTGGAACGGTGACGCCGACTATCTTCGCTGGCTTGATATGTGTCTTGCCCAGTTCTGGCGAGTGCTTAAGCCTGCCGGCAGCCTGTATTTGTTTTCAGGTCACCGACTTGCATCCGATATTGAGATCATGATGCGTGAACGCTTCAACGTCATGAACCACATTATCTGGGCGAAGCCATCAGGGCGCTGGAACGGGTGTAATAAAGAAAGCCTGCGCTCTTACTTCCCCGCGACGGAACGGATTCTTTTCGCTGAGCATTATCAGGGGCCCTATAAGCCGAAAAGTGACGGGTTTGCTGAGAAAAGCAACGAGGTCAAACAGCACGTCATGGCTCCGTTAATCACCTACTTTAGGGATGCTCGAGCCGAACTGGGGGTCACGTCCAGGCAAATAGCTGACGCCACCGGAAAGAAAAATATGGCGTCTCACTGGTTCGGTGCCAGTCAGTGGCAACTACCGAACGAGCAGGATTACGAAAAGCTGCAGGAATTGTTCACTCAGATCGCCATTGAGAAGCACCGCGCCTCTGAACTCAAAGCACCGCATCACCAGTTGGTGGCCACATGGCATTCGTTGAACCGGAAATACCTTGATCTGCTGGAGAAGTACAAATCTCTTCAGCGGCATTTCTCTGTGACAGTAGCCGTGCCCTATACAGACGTCTGGACACATAAACCCGTCCAGTTCTATCCAGGCAAACACCCGTGCGAAAAACCCGCTGATATGTTGCGGCAAATCATCAACGCCAGCAGCAGGCCCGGCGATGTGGTAGCTGATTTCTTTATGGGCTCGGGATCAACTGTTAAAGCAGCCATTGAACTGGGCCGCCAGGCTATCGGCGTAGAACTGGAAGAGGAACGTTTCAACCAGACGGTAAGTGAGGTAAGGCAGCTGGCAGGGGAATAAAAGCTTGGGTCGCTATCGCGGCCCTTTTTATTACCTCAACTGGACACCCGCAACGTAGCGAGGTGAGAGCATGTATCGAATGGAAAAAATCACGACGGGTATTGCATACGGCGCATCGGGAGGGGGGACCGGATACTGGTTGCTTCAGCTCCTCGATAAAGTCTCCCCATCTCAATGGGCGGCCATTGGTGTGCTCGGTAGCCTCATGTTTGGTTTGCTGACGTGGTTAACGAGTCTGTACTTCCAAATTAAAGCGGATCGCCGCAAAGCTGCGCGGGGTGAATGATGTCGAACAAAGCAAATCTCAGCGTAGCAGTGCTGGCGTTAATCGCGTCGGGTGCATCTGCTCCACTCATTTTCGACCAATTCATCAGCGAGAAAGAAGGCAATGCGCTGGTGGCCGTTGTTGACCCGGGTGGGGTCTGGTCTTTATGTCACGGCGTGACCGTTATCGATGGCAGGCGTGTTGTTAAAGGCATGACGACCACTGAGGAACAATGCAGGAAGGTTAACGCTATTGAACGCGATAAGGCATTAGCCTGGGTTGATAGCAATATCAAAGTGCCTCTGACAGAGCCGCAGAAGGTGGGTATCGCATCCTTCTGCCCGTATAACATCGGGCCTGGTAAATGCTTTCCTTCGACGTTCTATAAGCGCATCAATGCTGGTGACCGGAAAGGGGCCTGTGAAGCTATTCGCTGGTGGATTAAAGACGGTGGCCGTGATTGCCGACTAACCAAAGGCCAGAAGAATGGCTGCTATGGGCAGGTCGAGCGGCGCGATCAAGAAAGTGCGTTGACGTGCTGGGGGGGGGACCAATGAAAATTAATCCAAGTCTCATCTGTGTTGTCGTTATTGCTGTCCTTTCGGTCGCCCTCGTTAAGAGTTGCTCTGACGCCAGTAACCTTCAGAGCGATAACGACGTTCTGCGAAGTGACAACTCTTTGCAGGGGCAGGTGATCGCCACCCAAGCATTCAACTTCAATCGGTTCAATCAGGTTGCAGAACATGCCAATAAGCTTAACTCCCTGATCGACACCAGCACCGAAGAAACCGTCATCGAATACCGGGAGATTCTCCGCCGTGAAAAAACCTGTGATCTGCCTGTTCCTGCTGACATTGCTGGTGGGCTGCTCGAATACGCGCACCGTTTACGTTCCAGCGCAATGCACCCCGATACCGACAGACCTGACGCAGCCGATGATAGTACCGCTGCCGCCGGCTCAATAACGTACTGCCAGGCTGTGCTCTGGATTAAGCCGCTGTTGGCCGTAATTGAAAAGGGCAACAACAACCTAGCTGGTATAAGGCAGATAGAGCTGGAAAGGAAAAACTAGGGATGGCTCGTCCTTGAGCACACGGGTATTTCTGAACGACGGCTTTACCTGACATAGCAAAGCACCTTTAAATTCTAGAAAAGACTCAATATTTAACAAGCGAAGCGCGGCAATGATAAAAAAATGCCCTCACATGGAGGGCTACCAGAGTCTCAGTTTCACTTGCTCTTTTTATCGATGTTTCCCTGGAGTTGGCATTCTCCACATCAGAGTCTTGAATAGCGTGGCACTTAACAAGAAATCAACAAGCGTAAGCGGAAGCTATTGAGAACTTTCTTAGGTCCAGCATGATATTTACGTAACCACGTAAAGCTGCCTGTTAGCAATGCTGGTGGGTGGCTCGAATACGCGCACCGTTTGCGTTCCAGTACAATGCACCCCGATTTCGCCAGAACTTACCCAACCAATGGTAGTGCCGCTTCCACTATCAAAATGACTTATTGTCAGGCCGTTCTGTGGATTAGGCCATTGCTCACTGTTATTGAAAAGGGTAACAACAAATTTTGCGGGTTTACGACTCATTGAGAGTCAGTGCCATTCTATAAGGTTCGAGTTAGCTTTTAGGCAATATTTTTCCAGTAAAATCCATTCGAGCTCGATGTGCCCGAAAGCTTTTGATGATGAATTGTTTTTATCGTAACGATAAGTGCTGATTTCTACTTGAAATCGATAGGCTCAATTTTAGCTTCTAACGCATTTTGAGGGCATCAAACCAAAGAGGTGTGTAGGTACACGTATAAATCGACTTGCTCTAAGGCGTTCTGAGCCGTTTTAAGAGGGTGCTTTTTTTAGTCAAAAGTTGAACGGTTACCTTTTAGGTAATAAACTTCAGGCAAGTTACCAATGAGGTAACTGCATTGGAGATTAGAGATGAGAACCTTACGTTGCATGGCCTATCAGCAGAACGGAGTGTTCGTCGCCGCCTGCCTCGATTTGTCTTTGGCAGCTCAGGCGGACACCATGCAGGAAGCAATGGATAAACTGGATGCACAAATCCATGATTTTCTTGAGGAAGCATATTCCGAACCACAATATACGGCTCAAATGTTAAGCCGTAAGGCACCTTTATCTATGTGGTTTAAGTATTGGGTTATCGCATTCCGTATTTTCTTTGGGAAAAAACAAGGGCAGAGCAAGCTCTTTAGTGAGCCTTGTGAGGCGACAGCATGAGACTAGCATATGTTCGGTAGGAAACTTTCTCCTCTGAAGTATGCTGAGGTTATTGCTGCCTTACAATCTCTGGGCTTTGTAATGAAACCCAAAACTGGCACTGCCCATGAACAATGGATCAGAAAAACAGAAACTACGAAACATGTAGTAACTGTTGATAAGCATCTTGCCCCGTTTTCTAGAGATTTGATTAAATCCATGGCTAGACAGGCGGGTCTTGATCCTAGGAAGTTTCATGCCCTCTGCAAGGGTCATTGTACCCTTGAAGACTTAGGTTTTGGCACTGCTGAATAAAAACCCACCTTTGGTGGGTTTTTTATGCATTTGTAGTTGTGAGAACGATTACTATCAAGTACGAGCCATGTAATTGATGTTTCCCGTCATGTTAGTTCCCTTCTGGTAAAAATGGCTTAAAGCATGTTCTGCAAGGAC
>Ga0308157_10003911_pt1 | contig 20709 bp, 17 predicted proteins | sample PhyBR1_FD_201035 | JGI IMG/M metagenome (GOLD analysis project Ga0308157, IMG submission 201035) | Phyllosphere microbial communities from UC Gill Tract Community Farm, Albany, California, United States - DLSLB.R1 | ecosystem: Host-associated > Plants > Phyllosphere > Unclassified | place: USA...
TGGGTATGTCCATCCTGATGATGTTTACCTTGATGGTCCCGAGCAATACGTTCTACATTCATTTTTAAACCCGTTACCTGTCCGATCAATCCATCGTGCAAATCCCGAGCAAGGCGTTTTCTTTCCTGCTCCTCTCCTTCAATCAATGCTTTTGCCACATCGATTTCTCGCTGTTGTTTTAACAATAGAGTTTCCTGTATCGTTCTTTTCTTTCTAGCGTTCCAGGCATACAAAACCCAAAGTCCAATCAAGCCGGCAACTACCAGACCCGAAATCATGAAGGTTCGGTTTAATAGGTTTCTACTTTCCAATAAGTTGATCGCTTGTTCCTTTTCGGCCGTACGGTATTTTGTTTCCAGCTCAGCCATCTGCTTTTTGAAGTCTAATGCCCCAAGGCTATCACTCAATATTTTATACTCACTCGTCCAGTGATAGGCCTGTTCATAATTGCCCAAACTAGCTTCCATTCCCGCAATCTCATTGATCATCACCAATCGGCTTTTGCTAATCGTACCACGCGGATCCGCCAAAAGTTCAGAGAGTTCCTCTTTTGCTGCAGCCAAGTTTCCAGCTTCCTTATATACCTGGGATTTCTCGTATTTAAGCGCAAAATTGTCCCAAAAAAAATTGTATTTATCAGCCAGTTTCATGCCTTCAGAAATTGCCAGTTGTGCTTCATCATACTTCTTTTCCTTAGTAAGAATCTTGGCTTTATTCTTATAGACCACGGCTGCCAATTTTTTACTAGGCAATTTGTTCAATAAAATTTCCGACTTTTCCAACACCTCCTTGCTCTTATCCAATTTGTTCTGCAGATAATATGTGTCGAACATATTAAGATAAGCCCAAAGCAGATTTTCGGTTTCCTGCTCAGGAGATTTCACCAAACTTATTGCCTTAAAATAATATTCCAACGCCTTTTCGTATTCCTTGTGGTTATAAAAAAGCATGCCGACATCCGTAAAATAACTCATCAATAAATCTGAATCTCCAGATTTTAAGGCATAAGGAATACAATGCTTAAGGGTAATATCCAAAAAGGCTTTATCATCATCTTTCTGTTGTTCCAATGCCCCATAATTATGCCATAACTTTGCCCTGTAACGAAAGGATTCCTTAGAATCAATTTTCTTAAAGAATTTTTCGGCCTGCATGTAAATGGCCTGGCTCTTTGGGTTATTATGGCCATAATAAAATCCTGCCTCATAAAATAAATAGATGCCCTGCAACAAATCCTTTCCACGGATCAATGGCTTGGCCTGAAGAAGGTATTTTTTAGCTTGTATGGTATCCTGATAAGACCAATAATCCGATATTTCCAACAAAGCCTTAAAACGCTGTTCTTCCGTTGTCGCATCCTTCAAGGAATTATCCAGTTGCTCAATTTCCTGTCCCCAAGTGATAAAATGGAGCAAAGAGAAGCATAGCATCAAAAGATAATTTCGAATCATTTATTTACAGAAGATGTATAATTAGTGCTTATAAAGATAACCAAAAAAGCATCTACCAGAAAACTGGTAGAAAGAATTACGTCTTTTTAAGGATTGACCTCGGTTGTTGATACCGCTATTTTTGTTTTAACACAAAAAATATACAGCTATGAAAACACACAAAAGAATATTTGCTGCTCTCTTCGCCCTTGCATTATGCTTTTTTTACAGCTCCTGTAGCAAGGACGAAACTACAGATCCCATTGATAAGGACTACAAACAGATTTACGAAGAGAATTTTAACGGTGGTAAATCAGATTGGTTTACCGGAACCTATAACAACAATACGTATAACGTATCTATGGCCAATGGAAAATATATCCATAAGTTATCTGCCTTTTATTCTAATTATGCCTTTATGCAGCATAATTATTTTACCGATCAAGAGAAGAAACAATTGATGGAGACATCGCTACAATTAACAAGTGGAAACGGAGCGGCGTGCATAGTTCTAAATGGAAAGCAAAGTGCAGTAGCTGGTCAGATTGACCAAATCTATCTGTACATTTCTAAGAATCAATACTTTTCCATTGCTAAAATTAAAGATGGAAAATCAGAGGTTATCTTAAATTGGACAGCTCATGAGGCCGTTGATATCACTAAACCGGCTACATTTACAGCTGAATTGGAAAGTGGAAATCTTAAACTTGCGATTAATGGTACGGTAATTCATACTTGGAATAACAGCGGAATAAATACGTTAAATGCGATAGGATTAGGACTTGCCCAATGGGAAGAGAATTCAGGATCAAGCAGTACAACTATTGAGTATGATTATTTAAGGTTGTATGTTGTTAATTAAATAAACACTTCCTTATAGAAAGGGATTATGGATATAAATTTCATAGTCCCTTTTTTATAGAATATTTTCATTAATACACTGGATTACAAGCATTTTTGTAATTTTAGGAAAAGAAATAAATGAAAGTTTATTCCATAAGCGATATCCTACCGGATTTAAATCAATCTCTTGGTTATTACATCGGCGTATTTGAAGATACACCCGACCCTATCTTAGAATGGCCGCACAGACATGACTTTTATTCCTTGGTCTGGTTCACAAAAGGCAAAGGATTTAATGTTTTAGGCGAACAGGAATTATCGGCTTTAGATAGTTTGCAAGTAGAAAATCTTAAAAACACGTATAATGATTTTTCACCAGAGTTGGTTCAGTTTACCCTGGAATATGCGTATGCTGATATTTTTTCAAGAGATAATTTAAGTAAAAAACACCGGCAGATAGCTACAATTTCTGCCCTAACAGCTTTGGGAACAGCCCATCAACAGTTAAAATTCCATATAAATGCAGGATTAAATATTGGAGTTAGTGTGGATGAAATAAAAGAGATAATGCTTTTGATGACTGTTTACTCGGGTTTTCCATCAGCCATCAACGGCACAAATGCGTTGAGGGAAGTTTTAGCGGGAAGATAGTTCACATTACACCAATGGTGTCCTCCTTACTTATTATGCAATATTAAACAGCATCTATTTATTAAATATTTTTGTTAATTAATTTTTTAAAACATAAATTAGAATTAACACAAAACAAACCAATTACCCATATTAATGGATATTTTCAATTTACAAATGCATGGCATTTCTAAAGGGCTTAAGGTTGGGGACCTTCAAATCGCAGATGTTGGCGAAATTGTCCCTGCTTCCTTAATGGTTCATGACTTGGATGGGCTACAGCCCATCGGATGCACGTATATGAATAATTGGGGTTGTGAACGTTTGGGTACTTCGGTGGATGAAATCAATTTATTGGGTGAATCTTATTATGAACGATATTTTGTGAAAGAGGAATCGAACCAAATATTTAGGGGAATGGATAAATACCTAAAGATAGGAGACTATGACAAACAATACAATTTCTTCCAACGGGTAAAGCTTGATAAGGATGATTTTTACACCTGGTTTTATACTGTCCTCAAAGTTGTTTCTTTTGATCTAGGTATTCGTATGGATCATAAAATCATCCTTTTATCCTCGCCAATCATCGGAATGGACCATCTCATCTCCCGCGTGAATAAAACGCTAGAACAAAATAGTTTTATCCAAAATAATTATAAGAAATTTGCCCTATTGACTAAGAGAGAAAAAGAAATCATTAAACTGGTCGCTAATGGCAAATCCACTAAGGAGATTGCTGAAATGCTATTCTTATCCCCACTTACCGTTTCAACCCATCGAAAAAACCTGATCAGAAAGATTGAATGCGAGAATTTTGCGGATCTCTTAAAATTTGCCGTTATTTTCGATTTGATTTAATCTTTCACACAAAACAGCTTCCTCCCAAAAAAATTAATTCGCCTTCTTCCTAAAATAATAAGGATCATCAAAATTCTTATTCTTCTGTATGTAGGCAAATCCGCCTTTGATATCAATAATCCAATTGAATCTATGAATCATGTCCGCACCTAAATAATTGGAACGTTGTTGAAAACCTTCCCCTAAAAAGAAATTTACAGGAATTTCATTAAACTGAAAAGCACCCAACTGAAACGTCGGTAAAATAGATACCATATTATGAACCTCCTGACCTGAAGAATTCTTCATTATCTTTTTCTCTATAACTGGAAGCTCTTCTAACTTAAGTTCTTCCGAAATTTTATGTTTATAAAGGACCGCTCCAGAAAATCCAGATTGAAGTAAAAATTCGTCCGTTTGCTCTTTCTGTATGCTACTACTTAATGCTTCTACAAACAACTGACCTCTATTTAGTTTAAGCGGTATTTTGCTGTATGCCGAAATATCTGGCAACCCTTCGTAAAGGACAAATTTGGAGGCATCAAAATCCATTTTAAACACCTTATTTTGGAACATTTTCAACCCAATTTTACCTTCAGCACCATAGCCTGTAAGTTCATTATCCCAGATCCAGATACTATCTACCGTAACTCCAGCAACCTGAATGCGATTAACCTTGCTCAAGCCCTCTGGAAATTCTGTGGTATCAAATTTCACCGAACTCATTTTCCGCTCCCGATTAGGTGCTAATGAAGCTTCCTGCATAGAAATCTGAAACATGAGATCAGCTGAGTCCTTTTCATTGATCAATGCCTTAACCAAAATATTGTAATGATCATTAAGCTTAAATGGAATTGTATCTTGGCCATTTGCAAAACCTACTACAGAAATACATAGAAGGAAAATTAAAAAATATCGGTTCATTTGGAATTGGGTTAAGTGAATTTCTCAAATATTGTATTAAGTATCTTGCTCAAATATACCAAAAAATGAACCATCAGTTTTTGACAAATGGAAACTCAAGAAATGTAAACCCACAAATTAACCGCTATAAAAGATTAAAAAAAGGCACTAAAGTATACCAAAGGATATACATAAGTGCAATACCCATAATCCCATCAATACGAGCAGGTTTCTCAGCTTTATTGATGTATTGATAGAGTAAGTATAACAACCAGGCTCCATGCAAAAAGGTTACATAGATAATATCCGAATAAACCCTATCCAACAGCACATCCTTCTTCAATAGCAGTACAGAACTCATGGACAACAAAACGGAAAGCCCGGCCAAATAGGTCGCCCTCACCTTACCAAGCCTAACGACCAAAGTCCCTTTTCCGGCGGCTCGGTCAGCATCATGATCTGGAATTCCCGCCATGATAATCGCCGGAACAATAGAAAAGAACAAGGGAATACCAACCACCCAAGAATAAATATTGTTCAACGCTCCACCCTGATAAACAAAACCACAGATAATAACGGCAAAACTATGGGTAAATCCCACCACAATCTCGCCCCAGCCATTGTAGGAAAAACGCAATGGCGGAGCCGTATATGATACTGCAATAAAAAATAGTAGGACAGTAACCATCAAAACATGCAAAACGGAGCCTATAGCGAATATGCCCATCAACACACAGAGCACGGCCAAAGCTACCATTAAATATTTCAAGGAATTCGTATAAGCTTTTTCACTCAACACACCATCAACCAAAACCCTTGATCCCCCAGAAAAAGTACTGAAATGCTTATTCAACCGATCGGTTTCCCGATCTAAATAATCGTTACTGAAAACCGTGATCACCTCGATCACAAATAGAACCAGGTAGCCCAATACGAAAATCCAAGGGTTGAAAGACCCTGCAAGTTCTGCATACAAAAAGGCACCAATAGCATAGGCAAAGAAGGTCATGGGATAGAATTGCAATCTGATCGCCTTGATCCAGGGCATGATCTGGTCCATCAACTTTTCCCAAGAAGTATGAACCCCATTTTCAAGCGCTTTTCCTTTATGATAAGCCTTGATCAGCCACTCCTCCTTCTTTTCATCTGAAGAATGTTTTACCGGACTGATCAGCATGCTCCTAACAGGACTCACGCCACAGAATTTTAAGGTAGCATTTGCCATGGATCTTCTCGAAGGTGCGCCATTGATCAAACGGTCAATCAATACAGGCGTATCCATGGTGATGATCAGCTGAGCAGTTTTCGGACTGAGCAATTTTTTAAAGGCATCCGGCTGAATCTCGTAAAAGGCAAATCCAGGAACAAAAACCCGGTCGATAAAGCCCTTTAGTAAAGCGGGCATATTTCCCCACCAGGTTGGATAGACAAAAACAAGATGGTCCGCCCATTTGACCAACCGCTTGGCCTCTTTGAGGTCTTCCTCTTCATATTGATCCTGCGGCGAAGGAATCTGAACATGCAGATCGAAATGAAGATCAGCCACATGTAGGTATTCCACATGTGCCCCGGCCGCCCTTGCCCCAGCCACATAGGATTCGGCCAAGGCCGCATTATAGCTGTCTTTGCGGGGATGCCCCAAAATAACCAAAACCTTGATGCTTGCTTCCTTCATACCTGCTCTTTTAGAAAGAACAAGAAAGCCCAACAACTGTTTAATTGAAATACAATTCTTCCGCCAATCGTTTGATTTTGGGTATGATATTGGAGATATATGTCCTGGAATTTTTCAAGTTGGCAAGAGTATTTTGATCAGTCGGGTCCAGGTCTGCTGCCAAGGTCAATTTTACCCCAATTATATTCTCCCTTAATGTATAGATATAATCTATATTGTTTTCTATATCCCAATGGATGATGCGTTTTTTCGCGTCATCCACCTGGAGCTCCTTAAAAATCTCAAAACCCTGCTCCCATGCTTGAATATATTGGTGTTGAACCAATAATTTCTCCAGCAATTCTACATCCGCATGAATGGCAATTTCTTCTTGATACATGATCATCTAATTTTGTGTTAATCCATTAACTATCAAGATCAAAATTAGAGTATACAGGCAGTAAATAGGTTTCAATTTATAGAACTGAACCAATATATCCAACTCCATGCAAAACTCAGTATGTCAAATACTTACGCGTTCGGATTTATAAATCAGATCAACTTAATCGGTGTTGTTGCCTGTACGAGGTTGGCGTCAATCCGGTGCTGTTCTTAAAAACGGTATTGAAGGCAGTCTTGGAATTGAATCCTGAAGAGAATCCGATCGAAACGATATTATAAGGCATCATCTTTGGATCCAATAATAGTTCTTTGGCTCGCTCAACCCGGAACGAATTGATGAACTGGAAAAAGTTTTGCTGAAAACCATTATTGATGATGTAAGACAATTGATGGCTGCTCAACTCCATTTGATTGGCCAATTTCAAGAGATTTAACTCCGTATCCAGAAAAGCCTCCTGCTGATCCATCAACAGCATTAGTCTTTCTTTGCCAGCCAAAAGATCCTCATCACTCATCAATTTGATTTTTTGTTGGTTGGGGATGGAATCTTCTTCTTCTGATTTTTCCAACTCCTCGACGATAGCCAAGCCTTTAGGAAATATCTCTTGCTGACGGATGGAATAAAATGCAACCAAGTAAAGGATAAACAAGAAGAATAGATTCGCAAAAATATTCAGGTTCCTATTGGGTAAGAGCAGGTTATAAGCTAGGATCAATAAGGACGAACCGATAAAAGCATAGATAATATATTTTATCCATCGCAGATCCACATCTTGGGTATGGGATGAAAACGATTGGATAAGCTTTTGATGTCGATGTACCTTAAAATATGCCAAAACTACACAGGTTATGGCATGGGCAAAGAACAACCCCAAAACCAGGATATGATAGGTCTCCTCTGCCAAAACCTCTTTTAAGGAAAGGGCAATCAGAATCAGGAGTGGAACCAAAAAAAGAATTATTCGATATTTCCCGAATTTATAATCTGGATTGGTATAATAGTAAACACTGATCAAAAAGGTAAGCGGCACCAGGAATTGAATGAATACCACCCCTACTTGATAGATCATATGATATTTTAACTCGCCAAGATAAAGCATTTCGTCCAACCAGAATGTGGACCAGAAAATAGCAAAAACACCGAACCAGATATTCGCTTTCCGATTGACCTGAACCGCATGGCTGAAATTAAGAAATGCAAGGAGGAACATACCTCCAATTAGAAAAGCTTTGATTAGGACTTCGAAAGTAAACATCGGTACGTATTAAAACGGCAATATACACAAAGTTTAATGTGGCAATTTACACAAAGTCGTACAAACCATTCTTCCAGCCTAAAATTTTATTGGAATCTGCCTGGAGCCAATTCTTCAGCACCGTTGCATAGACCTTCCGAAAATCTTCTGTATATATCAAATCACCTTCATGTAGGTTTTTAAGATCCGGAAGCGAATTGAGCATCCCTTGTTTCTTCAATCCTCCACTGATAAAGAAAAGCTGATTGGCCGTTCCATGATCGGTACCATTGCTGGCATTCTGAGCCACCCTCCTTCCAAATTCCGAAAAGGTCATCAATAAAACATTCTTGAATAGATCATGCTTTTTCAAATCGGCAACAAAAGCTTTTACCGCTTCATTGATTTCCTGGAACAATTTCCCTTGTCTTTCATTCTGGTTCACATGGGTGTCGAAACTTCCGATAGAAAGGTAATAAACCCTGGTATTGATATCTGATTTAATAAGCGAAGAAATGGTTTTGAATTCCTTTCCTAACCCTGAGTTTGGATAGTTATCAGCACTTGCTTTGGTCTTGCTCTTATCAAAGATATAATCGGCATTATTGATGGTTGAACCTAAGGTGCTGTACAGATAGGAAACCGTTTCTTCCTCATGATCATGTTGCTGGGCTAGCGTTTTAAGGTAATTTTCCTGGCTTAGCTGGTATAATTTCCGTGGCTCCTTGAACGCGAAAGCCTTATTGTTCTTGCCTTTCAAGGCCAAGCTCAACATATCATCTACCTCCAAAGCCTGTGTGGGATGCGGACAATCGTAACAGGCTTCATCCAAATACCGACCTAACCATCCTGTTTCCAGGTATTCGTCTGATCGGCTGGCCGAATGCCATATATCCATGCTTCGGAAATGGGATTTATCGGGATTGGGGTATCCCACATTATTCAACACCGCCAATTCGCCCTGTTCATATAATTTCTTGAAAAAGCCAAGATTAGGATTAATGCCAGCTTCATCATTTAAGCGCAGGGAATTTTTTATTCCAATCTGGCTTCTTTCCCGGAAATAAATATCATTTCGGGTAGGAATGATGGTGTTCAGCCCATCATTTCCGCCGGTCAGTTGCAGTACCACCAAAATATTCGGCCTATTCTGTAAAGAATTATCTGTTTCCAAGGCCTTTAAAAAGTTTGGAAGCATCATGGATGCGGAAACCAAACTGCCCATTTTTAAAAATTCTCTTCTCTTGATATACATAATCTCAGGATTACATCAGCTGATATTCCGGTGTGGACATCAAGTTGATCATATTCATTTTTATTCCCTCATCTGCAAAACGTGAAGCCACTTGCTGAACACCTTTATTTGGTGATTGCAAGATATAGTCCACTAATTGCTTGCCATTGAAGGTGTCATTGACTTGATCCCAAGCGATCTCGATCTGTGGGTTCTTGAATTGTCTTAAGTTGCTGTTCTTATTCTTGGTTCCCATGTCCAAGTCATCATCCAGGGGGGCATCGTAGTCCATTGGCCTTAAACCAGACCATATTTGTGGCATCTGTAACCGGAGCATCAAGGTGGAGCTATCGATCCAAGCTTTTCCATTGGGCCATCCGGCCACATTGGGTGGATATAACAACATTTGGCCCAATAAGCGTTGATAATCGATCAGGTTTTCGGGATGTGCAACCTGCATCGGCAATATACGCATCATGCCTACCATCAATTCAATAGGCGATTTGATACGGTTGCCCATATGTTGTGCTTCATAGAACCAATCGCTCAGAAAGATGCTGTCCATTAATTTTCGGATATCATATTTTGATTGGTAAAAAATGGCACTTAATTCTTGAACCTTTGCTTCATCCACTTTTTCATTCACGAAGAACTTATAGATCTTTTCGGTTATAAACCGTGCGGTTTCTTTCTTTTCCAAGATAATATGCAGCACATCCTCCCCAGAAAAATTACCCTTCTTCCCTAAGAACGTCTTTTCGCCAGTATCATGCTGATTCTTCCGTTCTACAAATTCTCCTTGTTTATTGTAGGCCCAGCCTGTAAACGCCCTAGCTCCTTCCCTTACATCAGTTTCTGTATAATTCCCCCTTCCCATAGTAAATAATTCCATGACCTCCCTGGCAAAATTCTCGTTGGGATGACCTTTTTTATTCTGTTGGTTGTTCAGGAAATTCAACATGGAAGGCGATTGGCTAACAGCAAAAAGGAGATCCTTGAAATTACCAAGCGCATACCGACGGATGCTGTTCAGCAATTGCTTACTAAACCTTGGATTAACAGATCGACTCGCAAAATGACCATGCCAGAAAAAAGCCATCTTTTCATTCAGTTGTGCTTCGGAAAAGATCATATGGTTCATGAAATCGATATTGAGATCCAGGTTCTGGGAACGGTTTAACTTTTGGGCCTGTTTCCGCTTTTCCGCATTATCCATAGGGTTATAGGCATCTTCTGTTGGCTGCTCCGGCTTTTGGAAATTCACTGCTTGGAACTTCTGGGGCTTGGATAAGCCGTGGTAGAGGTCATTTATACTGCTTTTATCGATGGTGGGAATCTGTTCCAGCGCTGGCCCAAAACCTGCGCGCCATAATAAATGCAATTTCTGGGTTAAGGTTTCCCCTTTCATAAGGCGGTTTTCTATTTATATACCAATTTACGTAAAAATTATAACAAGTGATTTATGAATTTATTGTAAATTGTCGGGTATTTTTAACCTATTGAGTTCAACATTATGCATCCAAAAAATATAGAACGCGTTTATAAAATGTCTTTCGCAGGGGTTTATCCGATGTATATCCAAAAAGCAGAGAAAAAGAACAGAACAAAAGCGGAGGTTGATGAGATCATCTATTGGCTTACAGGCTATGATGAAAAGACCTTACAGAAAGCCATTGATGAGAAGGTCAATTTGGAGGATTTTTTTGGACATGCACCGAAGATGAATCCAAATGCTGTAAAGATCACCGGTGTGATCTGTGGCGACCGCATTGAGGAAATTGAAAACAAGCTGATACAACAGGTCAGGTATTTGGATAAATTGATAGACGAGTTGGCAAAAGGAAAGACAATGGAGAAGATATTAAGGTCATAATTTTTGTAAATATGAAAAAAGGATCTATTACTCTGTAATATTTCCATTATGCAAACGATTGAATGATTAAGGCTGGTTTTCCAGCGTCTTTTATTCATTATCTTGGAATAAATGAATGAAATGATGAAGAAACTAGCCATAATCAGTTTTTTGATCTGTGCCAGCAACCTAACCTTTGCACAATCAGAAAACGACCTTTCCTTTTTTAACAAGAAAAATCTGACGAGTTTAGCCAAAAAGGCGAATCAACAAGCTATCCAAGAAATCCAACATCCGGTTTTGCGTGAAGTTGCAAAGGAGATGAAGAATGGAAATTACCCATTGGCGGAAAGATTCAAAACATATGAGAGCTACTTAGACCCTCAAATCCTAGCTAAAGAATTAAAAACCAGCCCTTACTCCCAGTTTGAAAATCCTACAGGTATTTATTTTTCCGCAAATGAGGAAGTCCTTGTCTGGGTGGAAGATAATGAAAACCAAAAATTAAATTTATTGGTCAGCAACTGGGATGACGAGCATTTTCGGATGCACAAATATCCTTTAAAACCCGGATTAAATAAATTTCAAGTAAAGGATAAGGGAAATGCTTATATCCAACATTTCTATGAGTCAGGTAAGCCTTATAAAAAAGTTAAGATCCATATCCTTTCTGGTAAAATAAACGGTGTTTTTGATGCCCGAAAAGATGATAATAGCAAGTACCAAAAGATGCTGGATGCTGCGTATGGACCGGTAATAGATTTAATCGGGAAAAAAGTACACCTAGCCTATTCGAAAGAATCCTTAAAAGCTGGAACTCCAGAAAATGGCAAAGGATTAGTCGCCTTATATGATTCGATTATCCATATTCAGCATGAGATTATGGGTTTGGTAAAAAATAAAAAAGAACCTAAGAACCACATGTTCGGCCGAGTTATTTGGAAAGGATTCATGCATGCAGATGGATTGGGTGCTGCTTTTCATGATAATACCATGAAAGATCTAGCGGACATCAACAGGCTAAGGAAAAATTCTTGGGGAGTTGCTCATGAATTTGGGCATGTCAACCAAGTTAGACCAAATATGAAATGGACTGGCACAACGGAAGTAACCAATAACATATATTCCGTTTGGACACAATATGTTTACAATTCCCATTCCCCTAAATTGGAACATGAAAAACTAAAGGATTACGATGAGCCTAAAATTGGTGGAAGGATAACGGCCTATATGGAATCTGCATTTGTGCATAACCAACCTTGGTTAACACAAGCGGGGCCAGACCGTTGGGATAGAGAGCGTAAAAGAGATTGGGGTGGCGATCATTTCGTCAAGCTAGTTCCACTTTGGCAATTACAATTGTACTTCCATGAGGTTGGTGCAGGTAAGAAATGGGGAAATAAGGACTTCTATGGGGACTTATTTTATAAAGCTATCCAAGAACCCGTTTCAGAACAGGGGTCCGAAAGCTATTATCAATTGCAGTTTGTTAAAAATGCCTGTGAAGTTAGTGGACTAGACTTAACCGATTTTTTTAAAAAATCTGGGATTCTTGCTCCGATTGATCTTATAGTAGATGATTATACAGTTGGGCGTATGTTGATTACCGATCAGGACATTCAAGAAGTAGAAAAATATGCTTCCCAATTTCCGAAACCAAGCAGTCCTGTTATCCATTATCTTACAGCGAACAGTATTTCAATTTTTAAGAATCAAGAAGTATTAAAGGGTAAAATTAACGAAGGATTTTCGAAGGAAAAGGATCGTTTGATCATCGATAATCTAGCTTGGCCAGGTGCGGTTGCATTTGAGACGTATCAGGGAGATAAATTAGTAAAAGTCGCATTCCGTGGTGCTGGTTTCACCAATAACCAACACACCATTGTACATCTCCCAATTGGTTCCACCAAAGTAAAGGCAATTGGGTGGAATGGGGAAAAAATTGATGTTATTTAAGCTTGTAGATACTTTGTATATAGGTATAAATAGCCTTTAGTCAAGGCTGGCATATTTTTTATCCTGATATGTATACACCAATTCATATCAGGATGAAAATAGTACAATCACTAATTTTAGGCGTTTTAGCCCTTTCTCTAGCTGTCGGATGTTCCGGTTCGGGCGACAAATCCAAGTCAGGAGAAAAAGAAAACGAATCAGGAGGATTATTTTCTTCCGGTTCTAAAAATGAAGCCCAAGAAATCATAGATTTCAATAACAAGATGGTTCAAACGGAAAATAACCATAATAGTTTTATCCGTAATTACATCCGCGCGGTCGATAATCTAGAGTACTTCATCAAACAAAAGATGGCCAATCCAGAGGCCATCGCTATTCCTCCCATTTTGGTAAAACCTGTAATGGTCAATCAATTCAAAGATTTAAAAGCCCCAAGCTCTTTAAAAGGTGATTATGCAGAATGGATAGACAGCATGCAAACCAGTTTCAATTCCTTACAAAGCCTATATAAGGAAATGGAAAACTATAAATCTGCTGAAGATTGGAAAGAAGATAGTGGAAAAAAAATGGAGCATTTTAGAGCCAAGGGTTTAGCAGAGATAGATAAGAATGAAAAGGCCTCAAAAGCAATTTTTACTGCATTACGTCCCGAAGCGGATAAAGCCGAATCGGAAATATTGAAGGATCACCCTTTTAAGGATCAGATTATTTCTTCTAGAAAAATCATGGAATACTGTAAGGAAATAACCATGGGTACTTATGATGATGTGAGTAACCAGGCTTTCAAAGCCAAATTTGAAAAACAGTACAATGAATTGGAGACTTTATTGAACAAAAATAAGGAGAACCCGATCAAAGGTGATCAATACGAAAGTAACAACCGAAGATTCAACACTTTTAATGAAGCAGTGGATACCTATTTGGGGAAAATGCGCATTATTCAACGTGAAATGAATTCAGGAAGCGAGATTTCGGAAGGTGCATTTACCGATTTGGACAATGCTGCCCAAACGGTGGTGAGCACCTATAATAATTTTGTAAACTAATTTTTTACCGGTGGAATTTGGAGATCACTTGAATGATCGGAAAAGCCACCGTTTCCGATGGGGCGATGGGTAGATATCGTCTAAAACTGTAGAATAGTCTTGGTATTCTATTCATTCGTCCCATAGGATTATTGATATCTGGAAAGCGGGGATCATGAAAGGCAAAATTTCCCGCAAAAAGGATATCCTTGATCATCCAATCGTTAGCTGATTTCTTATCTAAAGGGAAAGGTAAATTTTCTTCTTTTAATCCCATATACTTGACTAAAGTATAATGGAGTTTATGCATCCATGCCAATACCCCCAATTTCTTGTAGACAAATTTTAGTCTGTCCCCATCCAATTTTTGGTTTTGGGTATGGTATAAACGGGCTACATCACATAATTGCCTCAAGCCAATACCATAGCCCACTTGATGGCTAAGTATATGAACATTCAACATGATGGAATTTAGAAATGGATTGGGCATATGTGTCTGAAAACCATGACTTGAAACAGGCTCAAAGGGCTCGTTTTCTTCAGACTGAAGCCTTTTCAGGAATTTTAGGTTCCAAGGACTTCTAGCCTGTATCAATCGTTGATGATGTTCTACATGTAGGCCCTTCCAGTCGTATCCACAGCTGTATCCCGCATGGAAATGGATGTTCGTTTTCAGATCTACTATGAGCTTAAAGGCCTTATTATAGGGAAAGCCCCGCTCAAAATACCAATCGATATCTCCGCAAACACGCAAGAAGGGATCCGGATAATATTGCGCAACGGCCTGCCCCTTTTGAAGAATTGGTTGAATACCCTCAGCGCAATACAATCCATCCAATTCGGAAATGATCGTATTCATTTTCTCGTTTTTTTCCCTAATCTGCTGTTCGCGGAGGATCATTTTATATAACATGGGCTGCTCGGGCATAAAGTAAGAAGGTAGTTGTTGGGCGGCATGAGCAATTAACCCATCTAGCGTCTGAAAGTAGGCTAACCTATATACATTTTCCCAATCGGGGTTTTTTAGCTCCTGAAATTTATCCAATGCTAAGGGTTTCCCCCATAAGGCAAATTTCAGGAGATGTAAAAAAACCACAACTGATTTATGATATAGGATATGCTGCTTTATCATCGTGCCACAAATAAACCTTCTTGAAAGAAATGCGTCAGGATCTGCCGAACATCCGTTTGTGCCCTTTGGGCTTCCACTTCGAAAGTCCGCAGAACAAAGTCTACAGCATCCTGTTCTTCAAAATCCCTCCCTTTAAACTCCTCAATGATCATGGCCGCCGACTTGGAAAGGGTAAAAACACGGGCCATATCGAGCATTTCCAATCCAGGTTGCAACATGATGTAATCATCGCCAACCTTTCTGACCGATAAGTGGGTTAAAAATTTCATAGGTAGACTTTTTATTAATTAGCTCGCACGCATCTAACGTTCTTGAACGGTGATTCAATGACATCAACACCCAGGGTCTGTACATTCAGCAGTTCCGCCTCCATCATGTCCCCCAAAGTATTAGTCATCAACATACTATAGCCCCCTAGCCCAACTAAGCCTAATATATTGGTTCCATTGGTCGAACTCCAGTATTCGCCGGTAACACCAAGATTACCAAAGGTTACCTGCAATAAACCTCCAATAATCCCCACGGAAAGACTTCCGCCATTATAATTGAAATGGAGATCATTGCTTGGATAAGGTGCTGCGGTCCCTGTAGCGTTGGTATATTCGAGATAACCAAGGCCACCTGTGGAACCCGTGGTATTGGCCTGTCCGTTAAGATATAATGGTGGTGTACCGGTCAATGCCATGAGGTCATTATTGGTGGGCATGCGCCATTTACCTGCTGGGTACACCTCTGCACAAGGATCACCATTCACCCCAAAACTTTGTGGAACAAGGCCTTTGAAGGAAAAGAAGGTGTTTCTATCAGAAGAATGGGCATAAGTATGGTGAAAGCGATAGGGATTGTGCCCCCCTTGATAATACAGATTTGCGCGACCCCAACGAACTCCACCAACCGTCAATGGCGATTCGATCAGATTGACCAATAAACGGTGATCATTCGCCACTACCGGGGTTACATTAAAAGTAAACACCGATGGTGTAGCGGCTAATAAAGCACTGAATGAACGCACGTTATTATCATCTAGTTTCAAAGAAAGATCGGTCATGGTTACCGTCAGGTTATTGATGGCTGCGGTACTTGGTGTATACACATAGGCAATTTTCCGATCGGCATACGGTTCCTCAATATTTACAAAATCAGCCCAATCAATACCGTTGGCTGCAGCAGTAAGGGTTCCCCAAGTACCCGAAGCGAGGTCAAAAGTCCCTGAGTAGGTCGATAAACCTGTTACCGAAACAACGGCAGAAGTCATGTCAGCAAACATACCCATCGTATTCAATTCAATACCGATCCGAGAGACCATGTGGTCAAAGACAATATTGACAGGAACGTCGATTGGTGTTGGTCCTGTTGGAACGGTAAATGTCCCCGCATCATATAAGATATCTTTGTTGGCAGGTAATGAAAGGGAGGTCACAGTTGGTGTTGCCGGATTTATATCCGCAGGCGATTCGCTGTTGTTATAGGATAAAGCATACCATTTATAGGATACATCTTGATCCACTTCGATCTCGGCAGGAACATCGGAGGTCAGTTCCGTCGAGCTGACGAAGCTATTATCTGCCTTATAGAGGTAAAGCCTATATTTTACCCCAGGATCCATTACTGCTCCCATCACCTGCTTAGAAGCCCCTTTGCGGGAACTCGATTTGATCATTTTTCTACCTCCTGCGGTCCCTAATTCGTGGTCAACAGAAAGCGAAGCATCAAAACCGGCAAAATGCAATTCTGCTACTTCATTAGTACTGACTTCCTTGGAAAATGCCGAAGCTTTTGCTTCGCCTTGAGCGTTCTTTATACTTTCATCAATTCCAACTACTCGTACCGATATCTTAGTTTTTTTTGGAATGGCATCATCCGTATTCATTTGTTTGGAACATCCTACTAAAAGAAAATACGCGGTACCAAGGAAAATAACACCTGCTAATTTCCAATTGAAGTGATTTGTCAACTTTTCCATAATGTGTTTGATTAGCTAGGTTTATAAATCGTTATCATCCATACCGCCTGTTCCTTCATTCCAATCGCCTACGGATGGATTTGGTGAGGCAGTTACTGATTCGGCAGCAATTCCCTGCTCGAGCTCCACGTGCGTAACAGACATGCTAGGCACGATATAATCTTTTCTTTCATCATTTTTCATAATATTGTCTGTTTTGGGTTATTTTATTATAATAGGATTTATAATTACCTATCAGTTAATTACACTTTTATGAACATTCCATCAATAAAAATTGATCTTTAACGTAATCTTGAAACTCAAAAATAATTTTAGGGGTGCTCTTGGAAATTAAATTTACAGCAGGTAGATAATCGTAGGAATTTATGCTTCTTTCTGGGTCGCTAGCATTTATATGAACAATGTTAAAACAAATATTTCATTATTACAAGCTTAATATTGTCTTAACATTAATTTTTTATACTATTAAGCTTTTTTAGCAATATTTTGTAGAGATATAGCTACTTAACAGTCTATATGATTATCTATTTAAGATATTTTTGTCTTATTAGATTAATAAAATACCTAAATTTCCTCATCCAGCCTTTTTTTTCTGTTTCTTCGCCATATCCATATCCGTAACCATAACCGTAGCCTAAGGAGAAATCAACATCATTCAGTAAAAAAGCCATTTTCTTCAGTTTTCCTTCTTCAAAACAACCTTTGGGAACCTCCAGGAGCCTCTTATCCAAAAATTGAGCTCGAACGACATAAATCGTCAAATCTGCAAGTTCGGAAATCAAAAATGTATCCGTCACGAGGCCCACCGGAGCCGTATCGACAATGACATAATCATAATTGTCCCTACCGTATTGGATTAGCTCCTCAAAACGGCCATTCATAAGCAATTCTGCTGGATTAGGGGCGATATAGCCCGAATAGATCAAGTCAAATCCAAACCCCTTCGCTTGCGGAATGATCAGGTCTTCAACCTGATAATTATCATCTACCAGGAAATTGCTGATGCCTGGTTGGGTATGTCGAAGGTAGGTCAAGTCGAGATAAGCCAGGATTTTTGGGGATCGGATATCCGCTCCGATCAATAATACGCGTTTATTAGCAAAGGAAAGCACTTTTGCTAGGTTAGTGGCAATGAACGATTTCCCTTCCCCAGCAATGGTGGAAGTAACAAAATACACCGAAGCTCCTTTGACTTTCTTTCCCATCAAGAACCGAAGGTTGGTACGTAAGATCCTGATAGCCTCTGCAATCGCGGTCCGGTCACTTTCTGCCTTGATGTCCTGATGAGATCGGGGCACTTCGCCTAGGATCGATACATCCCCTATCTTCAGTAAATCTGCCTTATCCTGCACCTTGATATCCAAGGAAAACTTAAGGTAAAGTAGCGATAAGGGCAAAAGAAATCCTATAGCCATAGAAATAGGCAAGACCAACATTTTACGTGGGGAAACCGGCCTCCATGTCGCGTACGCGAGATCCACCACCTTTAGGGTGGAAGGGGTTGCCGATAGGTTTATCTCATTTTCCTCCAACTTTTGGAGCAGGAAAAGGTACAAGGTCTCGATCGTTTTTTGTTGCCGAACAATATCCTTATATTTTCGCTCATTCAATGGCATGCTGGCCTTTTTCCCTTCAAATTGCATCCGTCGGCGTTGGTGCATATTCACTTTGGAGGTTAACACCTGCCTGGAATTGGCCAATGAACGCGTGATGTTAGTATGGGAAATTGATATGGCATGCGCTAAATTCTGGAGCACAGGATTCTGAGGACTCGCTGATTTCTGAAGTTCGTTTCTTTCCAACAGCAGCTCATTATGGGTCTTGATCTCCGATTGGATCGCCAGATCCGAGAGCCCGATATTTACTGGCAGTAGGTCCAAATTACTGTTTTGAAGGAGTTCATCCATCATATTGACCAGCTCTAATTGCATCTTGGCATCCATGAGTTCCTTTTCGCTCTCCACAGCGCCCTCCGCGCGGATGCTCCCCTCCAGATCCAAGTCCAATACCTGATGCTGCTGTTTAAAAACTTCCAACCTGCCATCTGCAGCCTTGAGGTTTTCTGATATGATGGCCAATCGATTATTAATGAAATTACTGGTGGATTTAAATACCCTAGCCTTATCCGCCAAGGCATCTTGATTATATTGCTGAATCAGCGAATTCACCACTTCAATCCCTTTTTCTCTCGAGGCATAACGAAATACAAAATCGACCGCAAAGGATAGAACATCCTTGGTTGGTGAAATCCGCATATTACCCCGAAGAATATCCACTGTAATTTCCTTCGGCATGAAATTGATCTTTACAGCAGATCGCCAAGGAATTTTGGGGTTAGGAACAAACATGACTTTGCCGATCGGAGATGAGATCGCCTGCCCCAACTTGATAGGCACTTCATCCTCTTCGTAATTTGTGAGCACATATCCGCCACCCTCCTGCCTAATTTCGACCGAATAAGCTTTCCTTTCCAAGAGTGGTGAATTAGGCTCCAACAAGATCATTTTTAAAGGAGATTCCTGGGCAAGGATCTCCTTTTCCCTGATCAGACCTTTCTGGAAATAAGTGATCTCATAACCATTGGCATCCACCACTTTCCGCATGATTCTTCGGGATTGCAAAACCTGGATTTGATCATTTACGAATGCGGCCGAGGATGTGCCTCGTCCCGCCAAATTGGCTAATTCGGCAAGCCCAGCCATTTCCCCACTTGCCTTTTTCTCATCCTGCAATAGTATCTTGGCGTAGACCTCGTAAATCCTAACGGAGTATCGCAGGTAAACAAAGCCGATCAGGAAACAGATCCCCATGGATACCACAAACCACTTCCAATAATGGGCATACCTTTCCAATTGGGATCGGATATCCATCAATCGTTTTTCATGATCAAATTCCTTTGATTCGCCGGGTTTCATATTGGTAGGTTTATAGGTTAAATTTAAACTATAAATTTTATTTTTTCTTATAAGATAATTATAAAATTTGTTCTAAAAATTTAAAGAGCTATAATACAGTCGTTTAATTTAAATTATTTTATCTCGCCATTCCCTCATGATATTTAAATATTAATCGTATTTTAGGGAAACCTATTTGAATAGCTAGCGCTATTGATTAGATCAATTTAAACTAAACAGACCAACATGATGAAAAGAACCGTTGCCATAGCATGTTTGCTAACCGCTTCGCTTTCTACAGGATTCGCACAGACGTGGAAACCTGTAGCCGACAAGATCCTAAGCCCTTGGGCAGAACAAGTAACCCCTCAAAATGCGCATCGAGAGTACCCCAGACCACAATTGGTTCGGCAGAACAATTGGCAGAACCTGAATGGACTTTGGAAATATAAGGTTAGTCCGAAAGATCAAAAAACAGCCCCAAGTTCTTGGGATGGCGATATCTTGGTGCCCTTTGCCATAGAGTCTGCGCTGTCAGGGGTCGGAAAAAGAGTAAGTAAGGACGATGCCATCTGGTACCACAACCAGATCAGTATCGACAAGAAAGTGAATAAGGGCAAGGTGCTACTGCATTTTGGCGCGGTGGATTGGCAATGTGACGTGTATTTGAATGGCCAACATGTCGGAAGCCATGAAGGAGGATTTGACGCCTTTTC
>Ga0308157_10003912_pt1 | contig 20689 bp, 13 predicted proteins | sample PhyBR1_FD_201035 | JGI IMG/M metagenome (GOLD analysis project Ga0308157, IMG submission 201035) | Phyllosphere microbial communities from UC Gill Tract Community Farm, Albany, California, United States - DLSLB.R1 | ecosystem: Host-associated > Plants > Phyllosphere > Unclassified | place: USA...
GCCTGGGCGGCATGGCGCGCTCGTCCTGGGACGAGGTCAACGAGATCATCGCCGCCTCCAACGTGTACACCATCAAGCAGCACGGCGCCGACCGCATCATCGGCTTTTCGCCGATTCCGGCGATGTCGATGGTCAGCTACGCCGCCGGCTCGCGCTACCTGTCGCTCATCGGCGGCGTGTGCATGAGCTTTTACGACTGGTACTGCGACCTGCCCCCGAGCAGCCCGCAGATCTGGGGCGAGCAGACCGACGTGCCCGAGTCGGCCGACTGGTACAACTCCAGCTTCATCATCGCCTGGGGCTCCAACGTGCCGCAAACGCGCACGCCCGACGCCCACTTCTTCACCGAGGTGCGCTACAAGGGCACCAAGACGGTGGCGATCACGCCCGACTACTCCGAAGTGGCCAAGCTGTCGGATTTGTGGATGCACCCCAAGCAGGGCACCGACGCGGCCGTCGCCATGGCCATGGGCCATGTGATCCTGAAGGACTTCTACTTCGGCGGCAACGGCCAGCCGCGCTCGGCCTATTTCGACGACTACGCCCGGCGCTACACCGACCTGCCGATGCTGGTCATGCTGAAGGAAAAGACGCTGGAGAGCGGCCAGACGGTGATGGTGCCGGACCGCTACGTGCGCGCGTCCGACTTCAACGGCCACCTCGGCCAGGACAACAACCCCGACTGGAAGACGGTGGCGTTTGACGACAGCGGCAAGGTCGTGCTGCCCAACGGCGCCATCGGTTTCCGCTGGGGCCCGGACGGCCGCGCCGACGCCGGCCAGTGGAACCTGGAGTCCAAGGAAGCGCGCCACGGCCAGGACGTGCGCCTCAAGCTCTCGGTGATGGAGGGCAACGACGCGCCCGACAGCGCGCCGGTGGGGTTTCCGTATTTCGGCGGCATCCACCACACGCATTTCCAGAACAACGCCAACGCGCAGGGCGACGTGCTGGTGCGCACGGTGCCGGTGCAGCGCATTGCGCTGGGCAAGGCGGGCGAGGAACGCTCGGCGCTGGTCGCCACGGTGTTCGATCTGCAGGCGGCCCAGTACGGCATCGCCCGCGGCCTGCCCGGCGAACTTGCCGCCGCCGATTTTGACGACAACACGCCCTACACGCCCGCCTGGCAGGAGCAGATCACCGGCGTGCCGCGCGACCAGATCATCAGCGTGGCGCGCCAGTTCGCCGAGAACGCCGACAAGACCGAGGGCCGCTCGATGGTCATCATCGGCGCCGGCATGAACCACTGGTACCACAGCGACATGAACTACCGCGCGGTCATCAACATGCTGATGATGTGCGGCTGCATCGGGAAAAGCGGCGGCGGCTGGGCGCACTACGTGGGCCAGGAAAAGCTGCGCCCGCAGACCGGCTGGACGCCGCTGGCCTTCGCGCTGGACTGGATCCGCCCGCCCCGGCAGATGAACTCGACCAGCTTCTTCTACGCGCACACCGACCAGTGGCGCTACGAGAAGCTGGGCGTGGACGAGGTGCTCTCGCCGCTGGCCGACAAGGCGCTCTACGGCGGCAGCATGATCGACTACAACGTGCGCGCCGAGCGCATGGGCTGGCTGCCCAGCGCGCCGCAGCTGCAGACCAACCCGATGCGGGTGGTCCGGGACGCGCAGGCCGCCGGCATGGACGCCAAGGACTACGCCGTCCAGGCGCTGAAAGACGGCTCGCTGAAATTGAGCTGCGAGGACCCGGACCACCCGGCCAACTGGCCGCGCAACATGTTCGTCTGGCGCTCCAACATCATCGGCTCGTCGGGCAAGGGCCACGAGTATTTCCTCAAGCACCTGCTGGGCACCGACAACGGCGTGCAGGGCAAGGACCTGGGGACAGAAGAGGCCAAGCCCGAGGAAGTGGTCTGGCACGACAAAGCCCCGGAAGGCAAGCTCGACCTGCTGGTCACGCTGGACTTTCGCATGAGCACGACCTGCCTGTACTCGGACATCGTGCTGCCCACCGCCACCTGGTACGAGAAGAACGACCTCAACACCAGCGACATGCACCCGTTCATCCACCCGCTGTCCACCGCCGTGGACCCGGTGTGGCAATCGAAAAGCGACTGGGAAATCTACAAGGGCTTTGCCAAGAAGTTCAGCGAGCTGTGCGACGGCCACCTGGGCGTTGAAAAGGAAATGGTCCTGACGCCGGTGATGCACGACACCCCGGGCGAGCTGGCCCAGCCGTTCGAGGTCAAGGACTGGAAGCGCGGCGAGTGCGAGCTGATCCCGGGCAAGACCGCGCCCCAGATGCAGGTCGTCGAGCGCGACTACCCGAACGTCTACAAGCGCTTCACCGCTGTCGGCCCGCTGCTGAACAAGATCGGCAACGGCGGCAAGGGCATTTCGTGGAAGACCGACGTCGAGGTGACGCAGCTCGGCCAGCTCAACGGCCTGGTCACCGAGCCGGGCGTGACGCAGGGCATGCCGCGCATCAGCAGCGACATCGACGCCTGCGAGACCATCCTGCAACTCGCCCCCGAGACCAACGGCCACGTCGCCGTCAAGGCCTGGGAGGCGCTGGGCAAGCAGACCGGGCGCGACCACACGCACCTGGCGATGTACCGCGAGGACGAGAAAATCCGTTTCCGCGACATCCAGGCCCAGCCGCGCAAGATCATCAGCTCGCCGACCTGGAGCGGGATCGAGTCCGAAACCGTCTCGTACAACGCCGGCTACACCAACGTGCACGAGTACATCCCCTGGCGCACGCTCACCGGCCGCCAGCAGTTCTACCAGGACCACCCGTGGATGCTGGCCTTCGGCGAGGGCTTTGCCAGCTACCGCCCGCCGGTCAACCTGAAGGCGACGGCCGGCATGCACGGCATCCGCTCCAACGGCAATGCCGAGGTGCTGCTGAACTTCATCACGCCGCACCAGAAGTGGGGCATCCACTCGACCTACAGCGACAACCTCTTGATGCTCACCCTGAGCCGGGGCGGCCCGATCATCTGGCTGAGCGAGGAGGACGCCAAGAGGATCGGCGTCGAGGACAACGACTGGATCGAGGCCTACAACGTCAACGGCGCGATTGCGGCGCGGGCGGTGGTCAGCCAACGGGTCAACCCCGGCATGGTGCTGATGTACCACGCGCAGGAAAAGATCGTCAACACGCCTGGCTCGGAGATCACCGGCCAGCGCGGCGGCATCCACAACTCCGTGACCCGCATCGTGCTCAAGCCCACGCACATGATCGGCGGCTACGCCCAGCTGAGCTACGGCTTCAACTACTACGGAACCATCGGCACCAACCGCGACGAATTCGTCGTGGTGCGCAAGATGGACAAGGTCGACTGGCTGGACACGCCAGTGGGCGATGAACGCGCCTTCGCGGTGCAACAACTGGGAGAATCCGCATGAGAGTGCGCGCGCAAATCGGCATGGTGCTCAACCTGGACAAGTGCATCGGCTGCCACACCTGTTCGGTCACCTGCAAGAACGTCTGGACCAGCCGCCCGGGCATGGAATACGCCTGGTTCAACAACGTCGAGACCAAGCCCGGCATCGGCTACCCCAAGGAGTGGGAAAACCAGGACAAGTGGAAGGGCGGCTGGATCCGCAAGCCCGACGGCGCCATCGAGCCGCGCCAGGGCGGCAAGTGGCAGATGCTCATGCGCCTGTTCGCCAACCCGAGCATGCCGCAGATCGACGACTACTACGAGCCCTTCACCTTCGACTACGCGCACCTGCAGGCCGCGCCCGAAATGAAGGCCACGCCCACGGCCCGCCCGCGCAGCCTCATCACCGGCCAGCGCATGGAAAAGATCGAGTGGGGCCCGAACTGGGAGGAGATCCTGGGCGGCGAGTTCTCCAAGCGCAGCAAGGATGCGAACCTGGACAACTTCGAGCAGGTCCAAAAAGACATGGTCGGCCAGTTCGAAAACACCTTCATGATGTACTTGCCGCGCCTGTGCGAGCACTGCCTGAACCCGGCCTGCGTGGCCTCGTGCCCGTCGGGCTCGATCTACAAGCGCGAGGAAGACGGCATCGTGCTGATCGACCAGGACAAGTGCCGCGGCTGGCGCATGTGCGTCTCGGGCTGCCCGTACAAGAAGATCTACTACAACTGGAAGAGCGGCAAGGCCGAGAAGTGCACCTTCTGCTACCCGCGCATCGAGGCCGGGCAACCGACGGTGTGCAGCGAAACCTGCGTCGGCCGCATCCGCTACCTCGGCGTCATTTTGTATGACGCCGACCGCATCCAGGAAGCGGCCAGCGTGCCCGACGAGAAAGACCTGTACCAGGCCCAGCTCGACATGTTCCTCGACCCGCACGACCCGGCGGTGATCAAGCAGGCGCGCCTGGACGGCATTCCCGAGGCCTGGCTCGAAGGCGCCCGGAAAAGCCCGGTGTACAAGATGGCGGTCGAGTGGAAGGTGGCGCTGCCACTGCACCCCGAGTACCGCACGCTGCCCATGGTGTGGTACGTGCCGCCGCTCTCGCCCATCACGTCGGCCGCCAACGCCGGCCAGATCGGCATCAACGGCGCGCTGCCCGACATCGCCCAGATGCGCATTCCGGTGCAGTACCTGGCCAATTTGCTGACCGCCGGCGACACCGCGCCCGTCATCCGCGCGCTGCAGCGCATGCTGGCCATGCGCGCCTACCAGCGCAGCAAGCACGTGGACCGCGAGCAGAACCTGGCCGTGCTCCAGCAGGCGGGCCTCACGGTCGCCGAGGTCGAGGAGATGTACCACATCATGGCGATTGCCAACTACGAGGACCGCTTCGTGATTCCGACGAGCCACCGCGAGTACGCCGAGAACGCCTTCGACATGCGCGGGGGCTGCGGCTTCAGTTTCGGCAACGGCTGCTCCGACGGCGCCAGCGAAACGAGCCTGTTCGGCAGCAGCAAAAAACGCACCATTCCCATCAAGCTGGAGGTCTGACGCCATGGCATTTTTCAACTCCCTGCCCGTGGCCACCAAGAGCCTGCGCGTGCTGGCCCGGCTGCTGGGCTACCCGGACGCCGAGCTGCGCGGCCACCTGGCCGACATGCGCGCCGCGCTGCACGCCGAAAAGGCCCTGGGCGCGCAGCGCCTGGCCGAGCTGGACGCGCTGGTCGAACTGCTCCAGCGCAAGGACGCGCTGGAGGTCGAGGCCGACTACGTCGAGCTGTTCGACCGGGGCCGCGCCACGTCGCTGCACCTCTTTGAGCATGTGCACGGCGACTCGCGCGAACGCGGCCCGGCCATGATCGACCTGGCCCAGACCTACGAGAAGGCCGGCATGTACCTGGCCGAGGGCGAGCTGCCCGACTATTTGCCGGTGGTGCTCGAATTCACCTCGACCCAGCCGCCGCGCGAGGCGCGCGACTTCCTGGGGGAGATGGCGCACATCTTCAACGCCCTGTTTGCCGCGCTGCAGCAGCGCCAGAGCGCCTACGCCGCCGTGCTGGGCGCGCTCTTGGAGCTGGCCGGCGAGAAGGCGTCGGCGGTGGAGATCGCCGCCGAGGAGCCGATCGACACCGTGTGGCAGGAGCCGGTCGTCTTTGACGGCTGCTCCTCCAAGGGCCAGGCCAAGCCCGGCCAGCCGCAACCCATCCACCTCGTGCCCAAGGCGGCACGCACGCCGCGCCCGGCCCAAGGAGCACAAGCATGACCTCGCTGCACGGTTTTCTTTTCGGGGTCTACCCCTACATCTGCCTGGCGGTGTTCCTGCTGGGCAGCCTGATCCGCTTCGACCGCGACCAGTACACCTGGAAGAGCGACTCCTCGCAGCTGCTGCGCACCGGCCTGCTGCGCTGGGGCAGCAACCTGTTTCACGTCGGCATCCTGTTCCTGTTCTTCGGCCACCTGGTCGGGCTGCTCACGCCGCATGCGGTGTACGGTGCCTTCATGGACGCGGCCACCAAGCAGCGCATGGCGATCTATGCGGGCGGCATTGCCGGCCTCATCTGCTTCGTCGGCCTGTCGATGCTGATCTACCGCCGCATCTTCGACCCGCGCATCCGCTACACCAGCCACAAGACCGACCTGGCCATCCTGCTGATCCTGTGGGTGCAGCTGGTCGTCGGCCTGATCACCCTGCCATTTTCCTGGGGCCATGCCGATGGCGGCGTGATGCTGATCCTGGCCGACTGGGCGCAGCGCATCCTCACGCTGCGCGAGGTCAATTCCGCCGCGCTGGCCGTCTTGCCCTGGCCCTACCTGCTGCACATCGTCTTTGGCATGACGATCTTCCTGCTGTTCCCGTTCAGCCGCCTGGTGCACGTGTGGAGCGGCTTTGCCTCGATCGGCTATGTGTTCCGCCCCTACCAGGTGGTGCGCAGCCGCCGCCTGGGCCAGGAGCAGGCCCGGCCGCACCTGCAGCCGCGTCCCGCCGCTGGCAAGGCGCAGCCTGCCGGCGCGCCGCTGCCCCCTTCCGCCGCGCAGCCCGCACCGCAACCGGTGCCGCAAATGCGTCCTGCCTTGAAATCTCAAAGTAAATTGTCATGATGGTCCAGACTTCCACCGTCACCGGCTGCGGCAGCAACAACTGCCAGTGCGCCGACACCCCCGACCAGGCCGGCGCGCCCACGGCCTACATCAACGGCATCGCCCTGCACGAGCCCGGCCAGCGCCCGCCGGCCGAGGCGCTGCGCGAGCGCGCCTACGCCGAGCTGCTGCGCCAGCGCGCCGTGCAGCAAAGCCTGCTGCCGCGCCACAAGGGCCTCACGGCCCCCGAGCTCGGCGAGGCCGAGCGCCAGGTGATCGAGGCCATGGTCGAGCGCGACGTGCAGAGCCCGCAGCCCACCGAGGAGGAATGCCGGCGCTACCACGAGGCCAACGGCTCGCAGTTCATGGTCGGTCAAGCGCTGCACGTGCGCCACATCCTGTTTGCCGTCACGCCCGGCGTGAACGTGCACGCGCTCACCGTGCGCGCCGAAAAGGCGCTGCTCGAGCTCACCGGCAAGGACGCCGCGCCCGGCCGCTTTGCCGAGCTGGCCGCCGAGCTGTCCAACTGCCCCACCAGCGCGCAGGGCGGCGACCTGGGCTGGATCGGCCCGGACGACTGCGCGCCCGAGCTGGCCAACGAGCTGTTTCACCACAAGCACGCCCAGTGGGGCATGGGCGTGCACCCGCGCCTCATCCACACCCGCTTTGGCTTTCACATCATCGAGGTGCTCGAGCGCCGCGCCGGCAAGCTGCCCGCCTACGGCGAGGTGCGCGATCGCATTGCCGCCCAGCTGGCCCTGCAGTCGCGTGCCCGGGCGCTGCACCAGTACATGACGCTGCTGGTGGGCGAGGCGCTGCTGGAGAACCTGGCGCTTGAGGGGGCGGACTCGCCGCTGGTGCAATGACCCCCGCCGACGCCCAGGCCGCAGACGAGCTGCTGCTGCGGCTGCGGCGTTTCAAGTCGGACTACTTTCCGCTGCACCAGCAGCGCTTTCAGGACCTGGTGGCCCAGGGCCAGCACCCCAAGACGCTGTTCATCGGCTGCTCGGACTCGCGCCTGGTGCCCTACCTGCTCACCGGCACCGGGCCGGGCGAGCTGTTCATCGTGCGCAACGTGGGCGCCTTCGTGCCGCCCTACGACGGCTCGCACGGCCTGCACGGCACGACGGCGGCCATCGAGTTCGCCGTGCTCAGCCTGAAGGTCGAGCGCATTGTGGTCTGCGGCCACAGCCAGTGCGGCGGCATCCGCGCCGCCTACGAGGGCGTGCCCGACGAGGCCGTCGCCCTGAAGGCCTGGCTGCGCCTGGTCGAGGAGGCGTTGCTGCCGGTGCAGCCGTGCCGCGAGGCGCTGCGCCGCACCGAGCAGCGCGCGGTCGTGCTGCAGCTCGAGCGACTGCTCGACTACCCGATGGTGCGCCGCGCCGTCGAGGCCGGCGCGCTCACGCTGCACGGCTGGCACTACGTCATCGAGGAGGGGGAAATCCACATCTTCGACGCCCGCAAAGGCGACTTCGTGCCGGCCTCGCTTTCCTCGGACTGCGGCACCGGCCCCTACGCGCCTTACGTGGAGCACGACGGGCAGGTGATCGACGCCTGAGCCGGGGCCAGGCGTCCGCTGGCGCTCCTGTTTTGATAGCTACCCGACCAGTCTGCGCCTGGGCTCGGGGCTGTTTTGGCTTGAAAGCTTCTTGGCGCGGGTGCCCTGGGCGCTGGCGCCGGGGTATGTTTGCGCTACATCAGCAACAGCCCCGAATCCCGGCGCCGGCGCCGACCCCAAAGCCAGCTCATCCGTAAAAAAGGTCTATTCTTGCCCCCTGCGGAAGCGGCTGCCGGACCGGCGGCCCGGTCCGCGACTCCCCCCACCACCCACCCCAGACTGCCACGGCCGGGCGGCGACATCCGCCGCGCGGCCCCTGCCTTTTTTCCGGAGGACCCCATCCCATGAAGCGCGAACATTTCGGACGGCCGCAAGACCTCACCGCCACCCAGCCCATCAGCCTTGACGTGCTCAAGGAAAAATACCTCAAGCCCGGCGAGCGCGGCATCGAGGACGTCTACCGCCGCGTGGCGCGCGCCCTGGCCTCGGTCGAGCCGCCCGAGGCGCGCGAAAAGCACGAGGCGCTGTTCCTGGAAAACCTGCACGCCGGTGCCATCGGCGCGGGCCGCATCATGAGCGCGGCCGGCACGGACATCCAGGCCACGCTCATCAACTGCTTCGTGCAGCCGGTGGGCGACTGCATCCAGGGCGTGGACGATGCCGGCTACCCCGGCATCTACGAGGCGCTGCGCGAGGCGGCCGAGACCATGCGCCGCGGCGGCGGCGTGGGCTACGACTTTTCGCGCATCCGCCCGCGCAACGCCGAGGTCAAGGGCACCTCGTCGATGGCCTCGGGCCCGTGCAGCTACATCAACGTGTTCGACCAGTCGTGCTCCACGGTCGAGAGCGCCGGCGCCCGGCGCGGCGCGCAGATGGGCGTGCTGCGCATCGACCACCCGGACGTGCGCGAGTTCATCACCGCCAAGCGCACGCCGGGGCGCTGGAACAACTTCAACGTCTCGGTGGGCGTCTCCGACGCCTTCATGCAGGCCCTGGCCGAGGACCAGCCCTGGGAGCTGGTGCACCCGGCCCGGCCCGGCGCCGCCCTCATCGCCCAGGGCGCCTTCCAGCGCGCCGACGGCCTGTGGGTCTACCAGACGGTGGCCGCGCGCGAGCTGTGGGACACGGTGATGAAGTCGGCCTACGACTTTGCCGAGCCGGGCATCTTGTTTCTGGACAACATCAACCTGGACAACAACCTGCGCTACTGCGAGGCGATTGCCGCGACCAACCCGTGCGTCACCGCCGACACGCGACTGGCGACGCAGCACGGCCTCGTGCCCATCGGCTGGCTGCAGGCCAACGGCGGCGCGATCGATTGCACGGTGGACCGCCGTGCGCTGGGCGAGGACCGGCGCGGCACCGTCACGCGGGCGGCCGTGCCGGCATTTCTGAGCGTGGCACAAGCCGAGGTGTTCAAGGTCACCACGGCCGAGGGCTACCAGATCAAGGCCACGGCCTGGCACGAGTTCTACACGGCCCGGGGCAAGCTCAAGCTGTCCGAACTCCAGGTCGGTGACGAGCTTTGGGTGCAGTCGGGCAAGGGCCAGTTCGGCGAGCAGGGCAGCGGGGCGCTGGGCATGCTCATCGGGCTCATCACGGGCGACGGGCACTTCACCAATCGCGGCGAGGGCGAACAGGCGGCGGTCATCAGCCTATGGGGCGAGGAGCGCCACCTCGCCGACGATGTGGCCGGCGTCGTCAACGCACTGATCGCCGGCACGTCGCAGGCGCCGCGCGACTACCTCGTCAAGCCCGTGGCCGTTGCCGAGCGAAACATGGTCTTCATCCGCTCGACCCTGCTGGCCCGCGTGCTGGAAGGCTATGGATTCAATGCAGAGACCAAGCTGCAGGTGCCCGAAGTGGTCTGGCGCGGCAGCGAAGCGTGCATGCGCGGCTATCTGCAGGGCCTCTTCCAGACCGACGGCACGGTCAACGTGTCGTCCAACAGCCAGAGCTGTTCGGTGCGCCTGGCGTCCAGCCATCGGCCGCTGCTGCAGGACGTGCAGGTGCTGCTGGCCAACTTTGGCGTGTTTTCGCGCATCCACGAGCGGCGCGAAGCAGGCCTGCGCAGCCTGCCAGACGGCCAGGGCGGGCAGCGCGACTACCCTTGCCAGGCCCAGCACGAGCTGATCGTCGATGGCGAATCGCGCGAGGCCTTCATGCGCGAGATCGGCTTTTTGCTGCCCGCTAAGCGCGAGCGGTACGACGCCTGGGTCGCCGGCAAGGCGCTCGTCAAGACCCAGCGCTTTGCCGCCACCATCGCCGCCATCGAGCCCGCTGGCGTGGAGCCGGTCTATGACACGACCCAGCCGGACGGCAACACCGTCATCTTCAACGGCCTGGTCACGGGGCAGTGCGGCGAGCAACCGCTTCCGCCCTACGGCTGCTGCGACCTGGGCCCCATCATCCTGACGCGCTTCGTGCGCCGCCCGTTCGGCTTCGACGGCGAGCCGGAATTCGACTTCGAGGCGTTCGAGGCGTCGGTGGCCACGCAGGTGCGGGCGCTGGACAACGTGCTCGAAGTGACGTTCTGGCCGCTGGCGCAGCAGCAGGCCGAGTCCAGCGCCAAGCGGCGCATCGGCGTGGGCTTTACCGGCCTGGGCAACGCGCTGGCCATGCTGCGCCTGCGCTACGACGCGCCCGAGGGCCGCGAGATGGCCGCGCGCATCGCCCAGCGGCTGCGCGACGCGGCCTATGCGGCCTCGGTGGCGCTGGCGCAGGAAAAAGGCGCGTTCCCCAAGTTCGACGCCGACGGCTACCTGGCGCCGGGCACCTTTGCCAGCCGCCTGCCGGCCGAGCTGCAGCAGGCCATCCGCCAGCACGGCATCCGCAACAGCCACCTGCTGTCGATCGCGCCCACCGGCACGGTGAGCCTGGCCTTCGCCGACAACGCCTCCAACGGCATCGAGCCGGCGTTTTCCTGGATGTACAAGCGCAAAAAGCGCGAGGCCGACGGCAGCACCAGCGAGTACGCGGTCGAGGACCACGCCTGGCGCCTGTACCGCGAGCTGGGCGGCGACACCGACCGGCTGCCCGAGTACTTCGTCTCGGCCCTGGAGATGTCGGCCACCAGCCACATCGCCATGATGCAGGCGGTGCAGCCCTTCATCGACACGGCGATCTCCAAGACCGTGAACGTGCCGGCCGACTGTGACTACGGCGACTTCAAGAGCCTGTACCAGCAGGCCTGGGCCGCGCGGCTCAAGGGCCTGGCCACCTACCGGCCCAACGCGATTTTGGGCGCGGTGCTCGAAACCCACGCGCCGGCCGCCGAGGCCCCCGCGGCCGCCGCCGCGCCAGCGCCGGCCCCGACCGCGGTGGACCCGATGCGCACGGTGATCGAGAGCCGGCCCAAGGGCGCGCTCTCGGCGGTGGTGGACAAGGTCGAGTACTGGACGCAGGAAGGCCACCAGCGCCTGTACCTGGTGGTGTCGTTCCTGCCGGTGCCCGCCGCCGACGGGCAGGGCACGGTCGAGCGCGCCATCGAGTTCTTCATGCCCGTGGGGCAGAGCAGCGCCTCGCAGCAGTGGATCACGTCGAGCATGCGCCTGCTGTCGCTGGCCGCGCGCGGCGGCTTCCTGGAGCGCGCCCTGAGCGACATGCGCAAGGTCGCCTGGGACCGCGGCCCGGTGCGCCTGGGCACCTACGAGAAGTCCGACGGCACGCGCGTGCCGCAGTGGCACGACTCGGAGGTGGCCGCCATCGCCTTTGCGGTGCAAAACATCATCGCCCGGCGCGCCGCCCAGGCCGCCCTGAGCGCCCAGCCGGCCGAGCCAGTGCAGGTGACCGCCGGCCTGGCGCCGCCGGTGATGGCCGGCAAGAAGTGCGGCGAGTGCGGCGCCCACGCGGTTATCCGCAAGGACGGCTGCGACTACTGCACCCAGTGCGGCCAGCTGGGCACCTGCGGCTGAGCGGCGGCGAGCGGGCGTGGCCATAATGGGTTTTGTGGTGAAAGGCACGACACACGATGACCCCTGCAGCCCCGCCCCTTGAGCCCGCCCCGCCCATCGCGCACGCCCTGGACGAGGGCGACCTGCCGGCCATGGCCGGCCTGCTGATGCAGTCGCGCCAGACCATCTTGCCCAAGCGCCTGGGCGGCGCCGGCCCCGACGCGGCGCAGCTGCAGCAGATTCTGCTGGCCGCTTCGGCCGCGCCCGACCACGGCCAGCTCCTGCCCTGGCGCTTCGTGCTGGTGCCGTTAAATGCCCGCGCGCTGCTGGCCGAGGTGTTCGGCCAGGCGCTGGCCGAGCGCGACGGCGCCGCCACGCCCGAGCAGCTGGCGCAGGCGCGCGAAAAAGCCCACCGGGCGCCGCTCTTGATGCTGGTGGTGGTCGATGGCCGCCGGGGCGACGAGCGCATCGACCTGTTCGAGCGCCTGGCCTCGGCCGGCTGCGCGCTGCAAAACATGCTGCTCATGGCCACCGCCATGGGCTACGGCTCGGCCCTGACCAGCGGCCAGGCGCTCAAGTCGGCCGGCCTGCGCCGGCTGTTCGGCCTGCACGAGGGCGAGCATGCGCTGTGCTTTGTCAGCATCGGCACGGCGCAGTCGCGCAAGCCCGCCCCGCCGCGGCCCGTGCCCGGCGACTACGTCCGCATCCTCACGCCCGGCGGCAGCACCACGGGCTTTTAGCCGCCCGTGCAGGCCTTTCTTTGTTTTCTTTCTTTTCCCGACGGAGCCCTTCATGACGATTTCCACTTTTGACGACCTCCTGCAGGCCGCCCGCGCCCAGCCCGAGCCGCAGCGCCTGCTGTTTGTCTTTGCCGGCGCCGAGCTGCCCGAGGACGCCACGCCCGCGCAGCGCGCAGGCTTTGCGGCCGGGCAGGGCGGCGCGCTGGTGCCGCTGATGTGCGTGGACAAGCGGCCCGACGAGCTGGCCTCGTTCGACGCGCTGGCCGAGGAGTCGCGCCAGTTCGGCCACGACTGGCGCATCGTGTTCGCCGCCGCCATGGCCGGCACGCCAAAGAAGCCGCCGACGTCCGAGGACGCCGAGGCGCCGCTGCAGCGCATGGTCGAGGCCGTCAAGCGCGGCGACATCGACGGCTACATCCCTTTCGACGCCCGCGGCCAGGCCGTGCGGCTGGGCTGACCGTGGCCGCCGTCCGCCCCACCACCCGGCCGGTCGCGCTGCCCGGCCACAGCGCGCCGCTGGCCGGGCTGGAGGCGCCTTTCGAGATGCTGGCCGCCTGCCATGAGCGCGTCGAGCGCATGCTGGCGCTGCAGGCCAGGCTGCAGGCCCACCTGCAGGACAAGGGCTGCGACGCGCCGGCGCGCCAGGCCGCGCGCGACGTGATGCGCTATTTCGACCTGGCCGCGCCGCTGCACCACCAGGACGAGGAGCTGCACGTGTTCCCGCCGCTGCAGGCCGGCCCGGACGCCGGCCTGCGCGCGCTGGTCGAGCGCCTGCTGCAAGACCACGGGCAGATGGAAGCTGCCTGGGTGCCGGCGCGGCGCACGTTGCAGGCCGTGGCCGACAGCCCGGACAGCGCCGGCCCGGCGCCGCTGGCGCCCGAGGCCGCGCAGGCGCTGCAGCGCTTTGCAGCGCTCTACCGCCGCCACCTGGACGACGAGGACGGCCTGGCCTATCCCGCCGCCCAGACGGCGCTGGCACCGGCCGCCGTGCAGGCCATGAGCCTGGACATGATGCAGCGCCGCGGCGTCGTGCCCAAAAGCTAGGCGCCAATGGCCGGCGGGGCGCGCTCAGGGCAAAATACCGGGCCCGACCGCCCTTGCACCACGAAAGCTTGACCCATGAACGCCCTGAACATCGCCGAATACATGCAGACCCTGGGCTTGCAGGCAAAAACCGCTTCCGCCCAGATGGCGCGTGCGCCGGCTGCTATCAAAAACAGAGCATTGCGCGCCTTGGCCAGCCTGCTGCGCCAAAGCCTGGCCAGCCTGCAGGCGGCCAATGCGCGCGACCTGGACCGCGCCGCGGGCGCCGGCCTGGCCGGGCCGCTGTACGACCGCCTCAAGCTCGGCGCGAAAGACCTGGAAACCGTCGCGCTGGGCTGCGAACAGCTGGCCGCCATGCCCGACGTGATCGGCGAGATCCTCGGGATGAAAGAGCAGCCCAGCGGCATCCGCGTGGGCCAGATGCGCGTGCCCATCGGTGTGTTCGGCATGATTTATGAAAGCCGCCCGAACGTTACGATCGAGGCGGCCAGCCTAGCGATCAAGAGTGGCAACGCCTGCATCCTGCGCGGCGGCTCCGAGGCCATCGAGTCGAACAAGGCGCTGGCCGCGCTGGTGCGCCAGGCACTCGAAGCGGCCGGCCTGCCGCCCGACGCGGTGCAGCTGGTGGGCACCACCGACCGCGAGGCCGTCGGCCAGCTCATCGCCATGCCCGCGTTCGTCGATGTCATCATCCCGCGCGGCGGCAAGGGGCTGATCGAGCGCATCAGCCGGGACGCCAAGGTGCCGGTCATCAAGCACCTGGACGGCAACTGCCACACCTACGTCGACGACCCCTGCGACCTCGCCATGGCGGTGAGGATTGCCGACAACGCCAAGACACAGAAGTACAGCCCGTGCAACGCCACCGAGAGCCTGCTGGTGGCGCGCGGCGCGGCCGAGGCGTTCTTGCCGCAGATCGGCGCCATCTACGCCGCCAAGGGGGTGGAAATGCGCTGCGATGAGGCCGCAGCCCGCATCCTGCTTGTACAGGATGCTCTTAAAACAGTAGCAAACATCGTTCCCGCCTGCGAGGACGACTGGGCCGAGGAGTACCTGGCGCCGGTCATCAGCATCAAGGTCGTGGCCGGCGTGGACGAGGCGATTGGCCACATCAACCGCTACTCGAGCCACCACACCGACGCCATCGTCACGCGCGACCACATGCACGCCCAGCGCTTTTTGCGCGAGGTCGATTCGGCCAGCGTCATGGTCAACGCCAGCACGCGCTTTGCCGACGGCTTCGAGTACGGGCTGGGCGCGGAGATCGGCATCTCCACCGACAAGTTCCACGCGCGCGGGCCCGTCGGCATCGAGGGTCTGACCTCGCTCAAATACGTGGTGCTCGGCCAGGGCGAAGTCCGCGGCTAGCGCCCGGGCCGCCGGCGCGCACACGGCCGGGCTGCACGCCCGCGGTGGTGCGCGGCAGGCGGCAGGCGCGTTGTAGGCCATTGGCGCATCTGGTGCGCCGGCGCGCTGCTGCGCGTTTGACTGGCCCTAGAATTCGGCCTAACGAAGATCACGATATTTCCCTATCCGAAAGTGGCCGCATGGTTCCGCACCTCATCACCGCCCTGACCGGCCCCATCAACGAACTCGAACAGCGCATTCTGGACACCACGCCTGCCATCGAGCGCTGGTTCCGGCTGGAATGGATGGAGCACACGCCGCCGTTTTACTGCTCGGTCGACCTGCGCAACGCCGGCTTCAAGCTCGCGCCGGTGGACACCAACCTGTTTCCGGGCGGCTGGAACAACCTCACGCCGCAAATGCTGCCGCTGGCGGTGCAGGCGGCCATGGCCGCGATCGAGAAGATCTGCCCCGAGGCGCGCAACCTGCTGGTCGTGCCCGAGCACCACACGCGCAACAACTTCTACCTGGCCAGCGTGCTGCAGCTCAAGCGCATCTTCCACCAGGCCGGCCTGAACGTGCGCTTTGGCTCGCTCAGCCCGGAGGTGAAGGCGCCCACCACGCTGCAGCTGGCCGGCGGCGAGAGCCTGGTGCTCGAGCCGTTGATCCGCACCGAGCGCCGCCTGGGCCTGAAGGACTTCGACCCCTGCACCATTTTGCTCAACAACGACCTGTCGGCCGGCATCCCGGGCATCCTGGAAGACCTGCACGAGCAGTACCTGCTGCCGCCGCTGCACGCGGGCTGGACGGTGCGGCGCAAGTCCAACCACTTCAAGGCCTACGAGGACATCTCCAAGCGCTTTGGCAAGCTGCTGGGCATCGACCCGTGGCTGATCAACCCGTTGTTTGCGCAGTGCACCGAGGTGAACTTCGCCGAAGGCCAGGGCATCGACTGCTTGACCACGCATGTCGATGCGCTGCTGGCGCGCATCCGGCGCAAGTACAAGGAATACGGCATCAACGAAAAGCCCTTCGTCATCGTCAAGCCCGACAACGGTACCTACGGCATGGGCGTGATGACGGTGCACGACGCCAAGGAGCTCGAAAGCCTGTCGCGCAAGGCCAAGAACAAGATGAGCACCACCAAGGACGGCCAGCCGTTGTCGCAGGTGATCATCCAGGAGGGCGTGCTGACCAACGAGCGCCTGCACGAGGCCGTGGCCGAGCCGGTGGTCTACATGATGGACCGCTACGTGGTCGGCGGCTTTTACCGGGTGCATGCCGAGCGCGGCGTCGACGAGAACCTGAACGCGCCGGGCGCCACGCTGGAGCCGCTGGCCTTTTCCGACAGCGGGCGGCTGCCCCAGGGCGGCGAAAAGCCCGGCTCGAGCAGCCCCAACCGTTTCTACATGTACGGCGTCATCGCCCGCCTGGCCATGCTGGCGGCCAGCTACGAGCTCGAAGCCACCGACCCGGACGCCGAGGTCTACGACTGAACGGGTGGGCGGCCAGTTGCTGCGCTGCAACAGGGCCGCCCGGGCGCTTGGCGCCGGGTGCTTGCAAGCTGGCGCACCGGGCGCAAAATAGCGGTCCCTTCAATAACCACCTCCGTCGGCCCAGGCCGCCCGCTGAACGCCGCGCAGGGCGGCATCCGGCACCCAAGACGGGAAGCCTTCTTCTGTGTCAAGTCAAAAATCATCCCTTGCCGCGCTCACCGTCGGGGCCATCGGCGTCGTCTATGGCGACATCGGCACCAGCGTGCTGTATGCGGTCAAGGAAGTCTTCGGCTCGGGCCACGTTCCCTTCACGCCCGACAACGTCTACGGCATCCTGTCGATCTTCTTCTGGACGCTGACGGTCATCGTCTCGCTCAAGTACGTCACCCTGGTGCTGCGCGCCGACAACAACGGCGAGGGCGGCCTGATCGCCATGCTGGCGCTGGCCTCCACCGCCGTGCAGGACCGGCCCGAACTGCGCCGGGTGCTGCTGCTGGTGGGCATCTTCGGCACCTCGCTCTTTTATGGCGACGGCGTCATCACGCCGGCGATCTCGGTGCTCTCGGCGGTCGAGGGCCTGGAGGTGATCTCGCCCACCTTCACCCGGGCAGTGATTCCGACCACGCTGGCCATCCTTTTTGGCCTGTTCGCGCTCCAGCGCCACGGCACGGCCGGCATCGGCAAGTTCTTCGGCCCCATCACCATCGTCTGGTTTGCGGTGCTGGCGCTGCTGGGCGTGTCGCAGATCGTCACGCACCCGACCATCCTGTGGGCGCTCAGCCCGCACTATGCGCTGATGTTCATGTGGGACAACCCCGGCACCACCTTCATCATCCTGGGCGCGGTGGTGCTGTGCGTGACCGGCGCCGAGGCGCTCTACGCCGACCTGGGCCACTTTGGCAAGAAGCCGATCCGCCTGGCCTGGTTCTCGGTGGTCATGCCCTCGCTGGTGCTCAACTACTTCGGCCAGGGCGCGCTGCTGCTCAACGACCCGACGGCGGTGAAAAACCCCTTCTACCTGATGGCGCCCGACTGGGCCTTGATGCCGCTGGTCGCGCTGGCCACCATGGCCACCGTGATCGCCTCGCAGGCGCTCATCACCGGCGCCTTCAGCGTCACCAAGCAGGCCATCCAGATGGGCTACCTGCCGCGCCTGCGCATCCAGCACACCAGCGTGCGCGACACCGGCCAGATCTACATGCCCTTCGTCAACTGGGCGTTGTTCGTCACCATCGTGCTGGCGGTGGTGATGTTCCGCTCGTCGAGCAACCTGGCCGCGGCCTACGGCATCGCGGTGTGCACCGACATGCTGATCACCACCGTGCTGACCTTCTTCGTCATCCGCTACGGCTGGAAGTACCCGCTGTCGCTGTGCATCGCGGCCACCAGCGTCTTTTTCGTGGTCGATTTCGCCTTCTTCGCCTCCAACCTGATGAAGCTCTTTGCCGGCGGCTGGTTTCCGCTGGCCATCGGCGGGGCGGTCTTCACCCTGATGGTCACCTGGAAGGAAGGGCGGCGCCTGCTCAACGAGAAGCTGCGCGCCGACGCCATCGACCTGCCGAGCTTTCTCGACGCCGTGTTCCTCAACCCGCCCCAGCGCGTGGAGGGCACGGCCGTCTTCATGACCGCCGAGCCGGGCATCGTGCCCAACGCCATGCTGCACAACCTCAAGCACAACAAGGTGCTGCACGCGCAGAACCTGTTCGTCACCGTGGTCAACCACGAGGTGCCCTGGATCGGCCTGAGCAAGCGGCTGCAGGTCGAGTCGCTCGGCCACGACTGCTGGCAGGTCAACCTGCACTACGGCTTCAAGAACGACCTGGACCTGCCCAAGGCGCTGCAGCAGATCAAGAACCGCGGCTGCCAGTTGGAGCCCATGACCACCAGCTACTTCCTCTCGCGCGACACGGTGATCCCGACCATCGGCAGCGGCATGCATGCCTGGCGAGAAAAGCTCTTTGCCCAGATGCACCACAACGCCAGCGGGGCGGCCGACTTCCTGAACCTGCCCAACAACTCGGTGGTCGAGCTGGGCAGCAAGATCGAGATCTAGCCCCGGCCCGGCGCTGGCACGCGGCCCGCCCGCTGCGCTGGCGCGCAGCACGGCCGCCTCGGCGGCATGCGCGCCGCGCCCGAGTTGTGTATGCTGGAGCGCGCGCGGCCCGGCCGCGCGGGCCGTCCGCAGCGGCGGCTTCGCAGCGACAAAAAATACAACAGGCCGTCCCCAGCCCCGGGTGTTCCCCGTGCTTGGGGCCGCACCGCAGTCCCTCTCCGATCCGGTTGCCCCTCTGGCAGGCCGGCCACGCCCCATCACGCGGCCTGGCCGGGCCCTGCTTACCAATGGAGACACATTCATGGATTTCCTGATCGTCCTGGCCTCGCTGTGCTTTTTGATGTTCGTCGCCTACCGCGGCTACAGCGTCATCCTGTTCGCCCCGGTGGCCGCGCTCGGCGCGGTGCTGCTGATCGACCCGCACCTGGTCGCGCCGATGTTCACTGGCCTCTTCATGGACAAGATGGTCGGCTTCGTCAAGCTGTACTTTCCGGTGTTCCTGCTCGGCGCGGTGTTTGGCAAGGTGATCGAGCTGTCGGGCTTTTCCAAGTCCATCGTCGCCTCGGTCATCAACCTCATCGGGCAGGCGCGCGCCATGCTGGCCATCGTGCTGGTGTGCAACATCCTGACCTACGGCGGCGTCTCGCTGTTCGTCGTGGTGTTTGCGGTCTACCCGTTTGCCGCCGAGATGTTCCGCCAGGGCAACATCCCCAAGCGGCTGATTCCCGGCACCATCGCCCTGGGCGCCTTCAGCTTCACCATGGACGCGCTGCCCGGCACGCCGCAGATCCAGAACATCATTCCCACCACGTTCTTCAAGACCGACATCTACGCCGCGCCCTGGCTGGGCCTCATTGGCGCGGCCTTCATCCTGCTGGCCGGCCTGACCTACCTCAACTGGTGCCGCCGCCGCGCCGCCGCCGCCGGCGAAGGCTACGGCACCAACCTCGTCAACGAGCCGGCGCCCTACGAGAAGGAAACGCTGCCGCACCCGCTGATCGCCCTGCTGCCGCTGGTGGTCGTGGGCGTGATGAACAAGGTGCTGACCGTGGCCATCCCGGGCCTCTACGGCCAGTCGGTGTCCTTCGTGCCGGCGGTGGTCGGCAAGACCACGCCGGTGGTGCAGCAGGTCTCCTCGATCGCTGCCATCTGGGCCGTCGAGGGCGCGCTGCTGCTGGGCATCGCCACGGTGTTCCTCTTTGCCTGGCGCACCGTGGCCGCCCGGTTTGCCGAGGGCAGCAAGCCGGCCGTCGCCGGCGCGCTGCTGGCGACCATGAACACCGCCTCCGAGTACGGCTTTGGCGCCATCATCGCCGCGCTGCCGGGCTTTCTGGTGATCGCCAACGCGCTCAAGACCATTCCCAACCCGCTGGTCAACGAGGCCATCACCGTCACCGCGCTGGCCGGCATCACCGGCTCGGCCTCGGGCGGGCTGGGCATCGCGCTGGCGGCCATGGCCGACACCTTCATCGCCAACGCGCAGGCCGCCGGCATTCCGCTGGAGGTGTTCCACCGGGTGGCCGCCATGGCCTCGGGCGGCATGGACACGCTGCCGCACAACGGCGCGGTCATCACGCTGCTGGCCGTGACGGGCCTCACGCACCGCCAGTCGTACAAGGACATCTTCATCATCACCTGCATCAAGACGGCGGCGGTGTTCGTGGTGATCGCCACCTTCTACCTCACCGGCATCGTCTGAAGCGCTGCGCCCCCGGCCCCGAGAGCCCCAAAACGGCAACCACAACGACAAGGAGACACCCCATGTCACAGCACCCGATGATGGCCGCCTTCCGCTGGGGCGACACCGGCAAGGTCATGACGGCGCGCCAGGCCGTGCAGCTCATCCGCGACGGCGACACGGTGGCCACCAGCGGCTTTGTCGGCATCGGCTTTGCCGAGAACATCGCCGTCGCGCTCGAAGCGCTGTTCCTCGAAAGCCAGGGCGCCGGCCCGGGCGGCACCGGCCTGGGCGCCGGCACGGGGCCGGGCCAGCCGCGCAACCTGACGCTGGTCTACGCCGCCGGGCAGGGCGACGGCTGGCACCGCGGCCTGAACCACCTGGGCCACCCGGGGCTGGTCAAGCGCGTCATCGGCGGCCATTGGGGGCTGGTGCCGCGGCTGGGCGAGCTGGCCAGCA
>Ga0308157_10003914_pt1 | contig 20677 bp, 14 predicted proteins | sample PhyBR1_FD_201035 | JGI IMG/M metagenome (GOLD analysis project Ga0308157, IMG submission 201035) | Phyllosphere microbial communities from UC Gill Tract Community Farm, Albany, California, United States - DLSLB.R1 | ecosystem: Host-associated > Plants > Phyllosphere > Unclassified | place: USA...
TTTTTATTACATTTGAAATCCTAAAAAAATCACTGATGAAAATTATTTCTTATAATGTAAACGGAATTAGAGCGGCAATAAACAAAGGGTTTATCGAGTGGCTACAACAAGCAAATCCTGACGTAATATGCCTTCAGGAAATAAAAGCAACACAGGATCAAATTCCAGTCGATGATATTACAGCGGCAGGCTATCCGTTTCAGTATTACTATCCTGCAACCAAAAAAGGATACAGCGGAGTAGCGATTCTTTCTAAAACAAAACCAAACAATATTGTTTACGGAACAGGAATTCATCACATGGATTTTGAAGGAAGAAATCTTCGTGCAGACTTTGACGATGTTTCGGTAATGAGTTTATATCTTCCATCTGGAACAAATATTGAAAGACTGGATCATAAATTTATGTTCATGGATGATTTTCAAAATTATATTAATGAATTGAAACTCACGGTTCCAAATCTGATTATATGTGGAGATTATAATATCTGTCACGAAGCGATAGATATTCATGATCCTGTTCGTAATAAAACCGTTTCAGGATTTCTTCCTGCAGAACGTGCTTGGCTGGATGCGTTTATGAAATCTGGTTTTATTGACAGTTTCCGCCATTTCAATAAAGAACCACATCATTATTCTTGGTGGAGTTACCGCGCGGGAGCAAGAGGAAATAACAAAGGTTGGCGTATCGATTATAATTTAGTTAGTAATGTGTTAGAAGACAGATTAAAAAGAGCTGTTATACTACCTGATGCTATGCATTCAGATCATTGTCCTATTTTGGTCGAAATTGACTAATTTTTGGTATTGTTCTTGTTAAGTGAAAGGTGGTTTAAATTCAAAAATTAATTTTGAATTTTGAAATTGTGAGATTTTAAACGCCTAAAATAAAAAACAATTAAAGTAAGATGATTAAAAAAGCCTCCATCGGATTGCTGGCATTAGCCTTGTCCACAACATCATGTGTTTCTAAGAAAATTTATAATGATTTGGAAACAAAGTACTCAGATTTGAAGAAAGAGAATCGTTCTATTGCTGATGAAAACGAAAGTTTAAAGAAAGCAAAGAATCAATTAGAAACGGATCGTGATAAGCTGACTAAAGATTTAGCAACTGCTAATGATGATTTGGCAAAACAAAAAGCAGATTTAGCGGCGGCTCAAAATAAATATAAAGTTTTACAAGATTCGTATAATGCGTTAGAGAAAAACAGCAATGATGCATTAGAGAAAAACATGGCTAAAAACCGTGAATTATTAGCGCAATTGGAAGCAAAAGGAAAAGCTCTTGCAGACGAACAAGCTCGTTTGGATAAAACGGCTAATCGTTTGAAAGAATTGGAAGATATGATTGCGGCTAAAGAAGAATCAATGCGCAAGCTGAAAGAAACTTTATCTAAAGCTTTAAACGGATTTGAAGGTAAAGGCTTAACGGTGGAACAGAAAAACGGAAAAGTATATGTTTCTATGGAAAACAAATTGCTTTTTAATTCAGGAAGCTGGGCAGTTGGTGTAGAAGGTAGAAAAGCGGTTGTAGAACTTGGAAAAGTTTTAGGTGATAATCCTGATCTTTCTGTTTTAATCGAAGGACATACAGACGACGATCCGTATGCTGGTTCTGGACCAATTGCAAACAACTGGGATTTATCGACTAAAAGAGCAACTGCGATTGTAGCTATTTTAAGTGAAAACCCAAAAATCAATAAACAAAAATTAACAGCAGCTGGAAGAAGCGAGTTTTCTCCGCTAGCAAGCAACGCAACTCCAGAAGGAAAAGCTAAAAACCGTAGAATCGAAATCATCTTGACTCCAAGATTAGACGAGATTGCGGAGATGCTTAATAGTATAAATTAAGGTGCTAAGGTTCTGAGGTACTAAGGCACTAAGGTTTAAAAAGGTTCAAAGTTTTACTTTGAACCTTTTTTCATTGAGAAAACTTAAGAATCTTAGTTTCTCAGAACCTTAGCAGCTTAAAAAAATCTTGTACTTTTTTTAACCTTTGACGCATTCCGATTTGAAAAATCCATTCGTACATTTGTGTTTCTTCAATTAATAATTTAAAAAACAAAGAAGGTAAACTTAGAACCTTAGAATCTTAGCCACTCAGAACCTTAAAAAGAATGAAATACACAACATTACCCAACACCGATATAAAAGTTAGTAAAATATGTCTTGGAACGATGACTTTCGGGCAGCAGAATACAGAAGCAGAAGGACACGAACAAATGGATTATGCTCTTGAAAGAGGCGTAAACTTTTTTGACACAGCCGAAATGTATTCGGTTCCGGCGAGTGAAGCGACTTACGGAAGCACTGAAAAAGTTATTGGAACTTGGTTTAAGAAATCAGGAAATAGAGATAAAGTGGTTTTGGCTTCTAAAATTGCAGGGCCAAATCCGAATTTTGGATACATGCGTGAAAAGCTGGATTTTTCTCCAGCAAGTATTAAATATGCGGTTGAAAACAGTTTAAAAAGACTTCAGACTGATTATATCGATTTGTACCAAATGCATTGGCCTGAAAGAAAAACCAATAATTTTGGTCAGCGCGCTTTTCATGGACATGATGATGTTTGGGAAGATAACTTCAGAGAAATCTTAGAAACTTTCGACGGATTAATCAAAGAAGGTAAAATCAAACACATCGGAGTTTCTAATGAAAACGCTTGGGGAATGATGCGTCTTTTGGAAGAAAGCAAATACAACAATCTGCCAAGAATCAAAACCGTTCAAAATCCGTATTCTTTATTGAACCGTTTATTTGAAGTGAATTCTGCAGAAGTTTCAAAATATGAAAATGTTGGTTTATTAGGATATTCTCCTTTAGCCTTCGGAGTTTTGACTGGAAAATTCTTAACTGGAGAAAGTCATCCGAAAGCGAGAATTAATCTTTTTCCGCAATACAAACGTTACAGTAGCGACCAATGTACTGAAGCGACTAAGTTGTATCAGGAAATCGCTAAAAAACATGGTTTAACGTTAACGCAATTGGCAATGGGATTTGTATTGCAACAGCCATTTTTGACAAGTGCGATTATTGGCGCAACAACTTTAGAGCAATTAAAAGAAAACATCGACACGATAGATATTACGCTTTCTAAACAAATCTTAGCTGAAATTGATGCGGTTCAGGCTATAATTCCCGATCCTGCGCCTTAAGTTTTTTTGCCACGAAGGCGCTAAGACACGAAGTTTTTTTAATCTCGTAAAGACGCAGAGTCGCAAAGTTTTTTGAATAGGAATATGATCGAAATAGAAAAAGGGCTTTAGCCAAACTAGTAAAGTTTGGCTAAAGCCCTTTGATTTGCATTTATATTTTCATCCAGCTAAAGCTGGACGCTATTGAATTTAATGGATTAAACTTTGCGACTCTGCGTCTTTGCGAGATTAAAAAGAAAAAAACTTCGTGCCTTAGCGCCTTCGTGGCAGAAAACAACTATAAATCAAATTCATCATCAACAGCCAAAGAATCAGTTTTGACTGCCGTAGAATCTGGAACTTTAATTTTGATTAAAGAACGTGCATTTCCAGAAATGTAAACCGGCAATAATCCGATCGTGTCTTCTGGAACTAAAAGTCCTCTTCTAAACATCAAATTCTTCAAGAATTTTTGGTTTTTAATAGCGTAATCTTTCAAGTTTCCTTCATCATTAAACTGATACATGAATTTTCTTGGTTTCGGAATAATCGTTGCCAAGTACAAACATTCGTCTACATTTAAAGCTGAAGGACTTTTTTGAAAATAGAAATGACTCGCTTCACCAATTCCGTAAACATTTGGTCCCCATTCAATGATGTTGAAATACACCTCAAGCATTCTTTCTTTGCTTACAATTCGGTTATTTTCTAAAATGTAAACTAGCAGAATTTCTTCAAGCTTTCGCGAAAGCGTTTTTTCACGAGTTAAAAAGACATTTTTAATTAACTGCATGCTAATTGTGCTGGCACCGCGAGAGAATTTTTTAGTTCTGATGTTTTTCAGAATCGATTGTTTGAACGCTTCGTTTATAAATCCTCGATGCGAGAAGAAAGAAGGATCTTCGGTTGTTAAAACACATTTTCTCAAGTAAGGCGAAATTTGGTCCAAAGGTGTATAATTCGGATTTGCATTTCCAACCAAAACTGGTCTTTGCAATACATTTTGAATAATGGCGCGATATACAAATTCACCGTTTAGTTTGTTTAAATCGGCTTCTCCATATTTAGTGATTCGTAAATCTTCTTTGTTGAGTTTACTATCAAAAACAAGTGTATTTGGTTTGTTTTTGTTGAATTTGAAATCTAGTTTGTAATCAAAATTTCCAGTTGCCTGCATTCCTTGAAAATGAGTGAATAAACCATCAGGAAGCGAAACGATAAAATCCTGCGCTTTCATTTTCGGAATATCAACTTTCAAAGTATAAACCGTATCTTTTTCAGTGTCGTAAGAAATGTAAGGACGAACTTTGATTTTATTCAACTGCATAGTCGAAGAACTGTCGATAGAAATAAAACTATCGCCCAATAAAAATCGGTAATCAAAACGAGCATTTTTTATAACCACATCTTTGCTGGCGATTTTTGGGTGATTGATTGTAAGATTTGTAATCGAAGTATAGCCATCAATATGAAGTTCGCTGCCACTTTTATCAATGTTTTGAACATTTAAACGAATAGAATCAAAACTTGCTTTTAAGTTATAACGCTCATCTAAATACGGAACGCGAATCGCGCCAGTATCTAAATTGAAAAAACGAATATCTGCTTTTTTATTTCTCGGATCAGCAAATCCTTTAATGTTCCAGCGTTGATCAAAATCTTTGGCTTGGACATGAAGATTGGTCTCGAGCTGTTTGTTGCTTAAAACTAATTTATCTACCGCGATATTGGTTTGTTTTCCGTTATCGTCGATTTTGAATTTGAAGTTTTTCAAGTCCATATCGGTCGGAACCAAATTCAATACTTTAGAAATGATTCTGTAAGCAAATGAAGCATATTTACGTTTTTCGTTTGATTCTGTTTCTTCTTTGTCTCTTTTTAAAAAGGCATCAAAATTTCGTTTTTTACCTTTTTTGACTAATTGAATGTAACCATTATCAACTTTTAAAGTTCCAAGCTGAACATCTCCAATAAGTAAATTACTTAAACTGATGCTAGTTTCTACATTCTTTATTTTGACAAGCGTGTCTGCGTTTATTGGAGCTAAAACAACATCTGTCAATTTTATAGTCGATAAACCATCAAATGAAGCCGATTCTACAGAAAAATTACTGTTATACCGAACAGCCATTTTATGGGTAACTTTTGCGATTGCTTGGTTTAAAAGTGAGTTACGAAAATAATACAGTCCGATGCAAAGCACTAAAATTACTATTCCTAGTATTTTTAATGCCTTGTATATTTTTTGTTTTGGAAAATTCATAGAAGGAGTGGTATTTGAAATCAGCCAAAAAGGATGCTTGCAACATCTTCAATTTTTGCAACAAGCTCAATCTTAATTCCTGTGTTTTTTAAAGCAATTTTATTGTATTTGGAAACAAATATGGTATCGAAACCTAATTTTTCAGCTTCTTGAATACGCTGATCCACTCGATTAACAGGACGAATTTCGCCAGAAAGTCCGACTTCGCCAGCAAAACAGAAACCTTTTCCAACCGGAATATCTTCATTAGAAGATAAAATCGCTGCAACAACGGCTAAGTCAATTGCAGGATCATCAACAGAAATTCCACCAGTAACATTTAGGAAAACGTCTTTTGCGCCTAAACGGAATCCGGCTCTTTTTTCTAAAACAGCCAAAATCATGTTTAGTCGTTTTGCATTATAACCTGTTGTGCTTCGTTGTGGAGTTCCGTAAACTGCAGTGCTGACCAAAGATTGAATTTCAATCATCAACGGACGCATGCCTTCAAGAGTTGTGGCAATTGCAGTTCCTGAAAGCTCCTCGTCTTTATGAGAAATCAAAATTTCAGAAGGATTGCTAACTTCTCGTAATCCGCTACCAAGCATTTCGTAAATACCGAGTTCTGATGTTGAGCCGAAACGGTTTTTAAGCGAACGCAAAATTCGGTAAATGTGGTTTCTGTCGCCCTCAAACTGAAGAACGGTGTCAACCATATGTTCTAGAATTTTTGGTCCTGCGATATTTCCATCTTTAGTGATATGGCCAATTAAGATGACTGGAATATTACTTTCTTTGGCAAATTTGATCAATTCTGCTGTAGTCTCACGGATTTGAGAAATACTTCCTGCGGTCGATTCGATGTAATCAGTATGCAATGTCTGAATGGAGTCAATAATGACAACTTCAGGCTGAATGGTTTCAATCTGTTTGAAAATGTTCTGCGTTTTAGTTTCAGTTAGAATATAGCAGTTATCGCTATTTGGTGTAATTCTTTCTGCACGCATTTTTATCTGTTTCTGACTTTCTTCTCCAGAAACATACAATGTTTTATAAGGTAACTTTAATGATACTTGAAGTAAAAGTGTACTTTTTCCGATACCGGGTTCTCCGCCCAAAAGGGTTAAAGATCCAGGAACAAGTCCGCCACCCAAAACGCGATTCAATTCGCTGTCCGTTGTGTCCATACGAACTTCCTGAGCAGAATCGATCTCGTTAATTTTTAAAGGTCTGGGCGCTTTACTGGCTGGAGCAGATTCGCTTTTCCAAGCCACTTTATCCTGTTTTTGAATAATTTCTTCGGCAATCGTATTCCATTCTTTGCACGCATTGCATTGCCCTTGCCATTTGGCATATTGGGTTCCGCAGTTTTGGCAAAAAAAGGAAGTTTTAACTTTTGACATTATTTACTTTTTTTAGCAAGTGTATTCATTTCGTCAATTTTCTCATACATCAAGTCTTTGTTCAAATCGCCAATTGGCTCCATTTGTGAAGCATTTTGGTATTTTTTTGAAGCATGTTTAGGATCGCCCATTTTTTCGTACATCAAACCCAATTCATATTCGCCTAACATGGCTTTAGGGTAATTTACGTTTCCAATTTCGGCCATTTTACCTAACTCGTCGTAAGCGTTTCTTTTTAAAATAAGATTTTCCATTACTTTAAAATCGCTCATTCGAACAGGAATTTGAACTCCTAAAACTTCAGACATAGCTGTGTATTTTTTTTCTAAATATTCCGCATAACCTGTTTGAAGAACCGCAATTTTATCATTGTATTCGGCAGAATTTATCGGACGGTATATTTCAAAAATCTGGTACAAAGCACTTGGTATAGAATGCAAAACTTCTGTGTAATGCGTTGCACCTTTAAATACATCATATTTATAATTCACTAACGGATTATTAGCGATTTTAATATTACTGTTTAATTTTTCTATCGGTTCTTTAATTTTCTTAATATCGTCTTCTCCTGCAGAAAGGTAATAGAAAATTGGACTTTTAATTTTGGCAAACTTCTCCGCAACGCGCACTTCCATTTTTGGGGCAAGCTCTGGGCTTAAACAGATGTAGGCATTAAAAAGCGGAATTTCTTTATACAAATAAAAATTAGCAAAACTTGCTGTTACATCATGACCTGCAATAAGTCTGAAAGGCGAGGTGCGATATTTTTTTTCGATATAAGGAATTAATTCTGCTCCAATAAATTCGAAAAATTTTGCTCCTTTTTCAAAAGGAAGGCCTTCGTTTTGATCAATTGTTGTATCATCATAGCGTTCTTCATCTTTGTTTTGATGAATTCCGATGATAATCATTTCTGGAATATCATCCCAATAGGTTCCATAACTTACGGCTCCAGAGAACGGATCAAATAAGTAATCTCCATCCAATAAATAAAGAACAGGGTATTTTTTGTCTTTGTTTGCTTCATAAGAAGCAGGAAGTCCGATCGTAATTCTGCGTTCTTCTCCCAGTTTTTCTGATTTAATATTATCGAACGTTTTTTGGGCAAACGACGAGAACGAAATCAAAAGTGTCAGTAGGTAAACTTTTTTCATGATTTGTGGCATTTCAGTAAATTAAAAAGTATTGAAAATAGTGTAGCAATATACTATTTTATTTGCTTCGTTCTTAAATGGGGCAAAAATTGAAGCGCAATGTTTTAGCGTCAAAATCATTTTGGATTGAGACAAAAGAAGAATTCTTTGTTCAAAAATGGCTTTTGACAAAGAAAGTAAATTCTTAAAAATGAAAGAATTGATTAGGTTAGCGAATTATCATTTTCGTTAGGGAAAATAATCCAAGGTTTGAAAGTTTTCGCTTCTTCAAAATCCAAGGTTGCATAAGAAATGATGATGATGATGTCATCTTTCTGAACTTTTCTTGCAGCTGGACCATTCAAAGTGATTTCACCTGAATTTTTTTCGCCTTTAATAGCGTAAGTTTCAAAACGTTCGCCATTATTAATGTTCACAATAGATACTTTTTCGCCTTCAATAATGTTTGAAGCCTCTAGTAAAGTTTCATCAATAGTAATGCTGCCAATATAATTTAAATCGGCACCGGTTACTTTAACACGATGAATTTTTGATTTTATAACTTGAATTTGCATGATGCAAAGTTAGATTAATTTAATGAAATGGTATCTATCAGCCTTATAGAATTAACAAATACAGCTATAAATGCTCTGTATTTTTTATCATTCTCTTTCTGATCGATAGATAAAAGTGTGGATTCGTCAGCAATAACGAAATACTCTAGTTCGAACTCTTTGTTGTCTTTGAAAGAATTTTCTACAAATTCGATTGTTTCTTGCGGACTATGATTTTGGAAAATCTCTTTTGCCTCAGTTAAAGTTTTGTAGATAATTGAAGCGTCCTTTCTTTCCTCTGCCGTCAAACGTTCATTTCGTGAACTCATTGCCAGCTGATTTTCTTCTCTAAAAATTGGACATCCCACAATGTTTACAGGCAATTCTGTTTTTTCAACTAATTTTTTAACAATTTGAAGCTGCTGAAAATCTTTTTCTCCAAAATAAGCATTTGTTGGAGTTACGATTTCGAATAGCCTTTTGACAATTGTTCCAACGCCATTAAAATGACCAGGACGGAATTTTCCTTCCATCTGGTTTTCTAATCCGTCAAAATCAAAAGCCTGCGAAACGGTATTTCCTTCATAAATATCTTCAACTGAAGGTGCGTATAAAATAATTTTATCACTTAATGTACGCATTTTCTTAACATCTTCTTCTAGTGTCCTAGGATATTTTGCTAAATCTTCTGGGTTGTTAAATTGTGTTGGATTGACAAAAATGCTCACTACTGTGTCGTCGTTTTCTTTTAGCGAACGCTGCATTAAAGCCAAATGTCCTTGGTGTAAAGCGCCCATTGTTGGTACAAATCCGATAGTTGAATTTGCGGTTTTGATAGTTTTAAGATAGGCTATCAACGCTGCTTTACTGTAGAAAATATGCATCGAGGTATTATTAAAATTTAGTGCAAACATAATATATTAGTTATAAACTGCATAAATTTTTGTAATTTTGCGACGTTTTTATTACCAAAATTAAGTAAAATACTATTATGAAAGATAAGAGGATATTATACGTATCATCTGAAGTCGTGCCTTATTTGGCTGAAAATGAGGTTTCTTTAATGTCTTATGACGTACCGAAAATGATTAATGATCAAGGCGGTCAGATAAGAATTTTCATGCCGAGATATGGGAATATCAATGAGAGAAGACACCAATTGCATGAAGTGATTAGACTTTCAGGGATGAATTTGGTAGTGAATGACTTAGACATGCCGTTGATTATTAAAGTAGCATCTATTCCGAAAGAAAGAATCCAGGTTTATTTTATCGATAACGATGAATATTTTAAACGTAAAGCCACTTTTACAGATGAGGAGGGCGCTTTATATCCTGATAATGACGAAAGAGCAATTTTCTTTGCAAAAGGTGTTGTAGAGACTGTAAAAAAATTAAACTGGGTTCCAGATATTATACATGTTCATGGCTGGCTTGCAGCTATGCTTCCAATTTATATGAAGCATTATTATAAACATGAAGCATTGTTTTCTGAAACTAAAATTATTACTTCTGTTTACGGACAATCGTTTGATGAAAATCTAGATTTAGAGATGATCAATAAAGTTAAATTTGACGGTGTTCCGCATGAGGCTGTGTCAGATTTAGAAACTCCAAATTACGAGAATGTTTTAAAAGCTAGCATCTTACATTCAGATGGGGTAATTATTGCGTCAGAAAATGTTTCTCCAAGTTTAACAAAATTTATAGAATCTTCAGGAAAACCTTTTTTACCTTTCGCCGGGAAAGATGGATTTGCTGATGCTTATACAAATTTCTACAGAACATTTGGACTTTAAATTTTAATTTTATTATTAGACATGTATAAAACTTCTTTTTTTAAGAAATCTCTTTTAGCTGTACTGGCTGTTTTTTTATATTCTTGTGACAAAGATTTCAATGCGATTGGTGATGGTTTGGTTGGTGATGATCACTTTGGACTTGAGTCTGAAAAATATGATGTTATAGCTTTTAATCAAGAAGTTACTCCTATTCAGTCAAATAATATGACGCCAAATGCGTTAGGTATTTTTGATAATCCGCTTTTTGGGACTACAACCGCAAATTTTGTAACTCAGGTGGGATTGACCTCTTATGCTCCGACAATTGGGGCGTCTGCTGTAATTGATAGTGTAAAAATAGAAATTCCATATTTTAGCCATATTACAGCTACTGATAAAGATGGGAACAATACTTATGAGTTAGATTCTATTTACGGAGATAAAAACGGAAAACTAAAATTAAGCGTTTATGAATCTGGAATCCAGATGAGAAGTAGTTATTTTAGTGGTGGTAATCAGTTGCCACAGTTTTATTATACAGATCAAAATACAGAATTCTCTAATAAAAAAGTTGGAGAAAGATTAAATAATGGTGGGGTTTTAGAGAATGATGAGTTTTATTTTAATGCAAAAGAGATTGTAACCAAAACTACTGATCCTACTACAAAAGTAGTAACAACAGATAGAAAAAAACCTCAGATGACTTTGCATCTTAATAAGCAGTTTTTTCAAGATAAAATATTGAATGCAGCGGCTTCTAAACTTTCATCGGAAGATGTTTTTCAAGAATATTTCAGAGGTCTGTATTTTAATGTTGAAAAATCTGGGTCTAGTCCAAGTAATATGGCTTTGATGAATTTTAGTGAAGGTAAAATTACGATTTATTATAAAGCTAAAACAGAATCTACAGCAGATGCTGATGATGCTCTAGAGATTAAGAAGATCGAAATGGGGTTAAAAGGTGCTTCTGCAACAACATCAAATACGGCTAATTTTCTAGATGATGTGCGAAATCCTGAGTATGTAAATGCTATAACGGCAAATGTGAATAAAACGGAGGGAGACGAAAAGCTTTATCTAAAAGGCGGACAGGGATCTTTGGCTATTATAAAACTTTTTAATCAGACAGATGTATTGAGTTATAATTCTGCTGGTGTACCTGTAAGTGGCGGAAATGGTGTTCCTGATGAGTTGGATGAAATTAGAAGTAATGTTGTGCTTAAGAACTGGAAGGTTAACGAAGCTAACTTAGTATTTTATATTGATGCCGCTAAAATGGCAGGTACAGAAGAGCCAAATAGAGTGTATTTGTACAATTTGACAAATAATACTGTTTTAGCAGATTATTCTGCAGATGCTTCTTCTGCTTATGGAGGTCTGATTACTGTGGGTTCAGATAAAAGAGGAACAAGTTATAAAATTAGAATCACAAGCCATTTTCGTAATTTAATTAAGGATGCAACGGCTAAAAATGTTGATTTAGGACTGGTTGTTTCTCAAAGTGCTACAACGCTTACGTTTAATGCGTTGAAGAACAAGATTCAAATTAATGATAATCCAATTGAATATTTTTCTGCGGCACCAAGAACATCAGTTATGAATCCTTTGGGGACAGTCTTATTTGGAGGGAAAAAAGGTGGTTCACCTGATTCAGAACAAGAAAAGAAAAGGCTGAAACTCGAAGTATACTACACGAAACCAAATTAATAAATATATATGTGTGGAATTGTTGGATATATCGGTCACCGAGAGGCTTATCCTATTGTAATAAAAGGATTAAAGCGTCTTGAGTACAGAGGATATGATAGTGCCGGCGTTATGTTGTATGACGAAGAGGCAGGTATTAAAGTTTGTAAAACAAAAGGTAAGGTTTCTGATCTTGAAGCTAAAGCCAATGAAGGTTTTACAACAAACGGGAATATTGGAATTGGACACACACGTTGGGCGACTCATGGGGTTCCTAATGATGTGAATTCGCATCCTCATCTTTCTAATTCTGGAGATTTGGCAATCATCCATAACGGAATTATAGAGAATTATGCACCTTTGAAAGAGGAGCTTATCAAAAGAGGTTATACTTTTAAATCAGATACAGATACTGAAGTTTTAGTTAATTTAATAGAAGAAGTTCAAAAGAAAGAAAATATTAAATTAGGTAAAGCGGTTCAGATTGCGTTGAATCAAGTTGTTGGTGCATATGCAATTGCTGTTTTTGATAAAAAAAATCCAAACGAACTTGTTGCGGCTAGATTAGGAAGTCCGTTGGCAATTGGAGTTGGAGAAGGAGAGTATTTTGTTGCTTCTGATGCTTCACCATTTATTGAATATACTTCTAATGCCGTTTATTTGGAAGATGGTGAAATGGCAAATATTAGATTGCATAAGCCAATTAAAATTAGAAAAATTCAAGATGACTCTTTAGTGGATCCTTATATTCAAGAACTTCAAATGAACTTGGAGCAGATTGAAAAAGGAGGATATGATCATTTCATGCTTAAAGAAATCTATGAGCAGCCAAGTGTAATTAAAGATACTTACAGAGGAAGACTTCATGCAAATGAAGGAATTGTTCAGATGGCTGGTGTTGAAGATAACTTGGAGAAATTCCTAAACGCAAAACGTATACTTATCGTAGCGTGCGGGACTTCTTGGCATGCAGGTTTAGTAGCAGAATACATCTTTGAAGAATTTACACGTATTCCTGTTGAAGTAGAGTATGCTTCTGAATTTAGATACAGAAACCCAATTATCAATAAAGATGACGTAGTTATTGCTATTTCACAATCTGGTGAAACTGCAGATACTATGGCGGCTATTAAATTGGCTAAAGAAAACGGAGCATTTGTATTTGGTGTTTGTAACGTAGTGGGATCTTCTATTTCTAGAGAAAGCCATGCAGGTGCTTATACACACGCAGGGCCAGAAATTGGAGTGGCTTCTACAAAAGCATTTACTACTCAGATTACTGTTTTAACGATGATCGCTTTACGTTTAGGAAAAGCAAAAGGAACGTTGTCAAATACAGATTTCCATACTTATCTTCAAGAATTAGAAATCATTCCTGAGAAAGTATCTGAGGCTTTAGAAACAAATGATAAAGCTAAAGAAATTGCTGCTGCTTTTAAAGATTCACCAAACTGTCTTTATTTAGGTAGAGGATACAATTTCCCTGTTGCTTTAGAAGGAGCATTGAAATTAAAAGAGATTTCATATATCCACGCTGAGGGATATCCAGCTGCGGAGATGAAGCACGGTCCGATTGCTTTAATTGACGAGTTAATGCCAGTTATTGTTATTGCTCCAAAACAAGGACATTACGATAAAATTGTAAGTAACATTCAGGAAATTAAATCTAGAAGCGGTAAAATTATTGCTGTAGTTACAAAAGGAGATACTCAAGTTCGTGAATTGGCAGATTACGTAATCGAAATTCCAGAAACTTCAGATGCATTATCGCCATTAGTTACAACAATTCCGTTGCAATTGCTTTCTTACTACATTGCAGTTATGAGAGGATGCAATGTTGATCAGCCTCGTAACTTAGCGAAGTCGGTTACAGTAGAATAGATTTTATTTAAATATAAAATATGTTAAAAAGCGAGATTTAGGTCTCGCTTTTTTTTTTGTTCAAAAGTTAAAATTAAGACAAAATTTGTAGGAATATAATTGTTTTTAAGGGAGTAAATATGCTCCTATGATTGATTTTACTTCTACGTGGATTAGTGGAAGTATGGGTAATGCTCCTACGTTTTTGGGGGAATACTAAAGGTACGGTTAGAGTTGCTAAGGAATTATATCAAGGGAAAAGGTAATATATATTGGGATTTCAGTTTATAGTGCATATGGTACTTATAATAATGGCTTTTCTTTGCTATTAAATAATAAACAATAATAAAAATGATATTCGAAAGAAATAAAAAGTATTTAATGCATCGGTTTTTAATATCCCATATATTTCTGCTTTTTTTTGCCTTAGGGGGTAAATTACATCTTGAAAATATAGTAATAGTTTGGATTTTAACTGTAATTATTCCTAATGTAATTATCTCTCTTGTTAAGAGTTTAAGTTCAATAGAGCTTCAAAACGATCATATTCAATTGATTTTTATTACGTGGTTTTCTAAAAAAAATGTAAAATTATATAGGTATGAGGATGTGTTATTTAGTTATAAAGACGAAAATGAAGGAAAGGCTTGGGGGAAACGTTTTAGAATTTATAAAAAAGGAGAAGAAAAAAGCTTATTTAGTGTAAGCGATCTAGATGGATGGTATGAGGAAAATATTAAAGAAGTTATTGAAGAATTAAATAAAAGAGGGGTTGATGTCAAGACGAAATAACTGACTGTGCTTATCCGGTTTCTAGAAATAGTGTGATTGGGATATAATTTTTCTTCGTTTGTAAATGATAATAATTATGTTTTGTAAGATTTAGATTAATCAATATATTTGTAGGAAATATATTATTTTAATTAATAAATTAAACGTAAAACTAAAACAGATGAAAAAAAACATCTTTCTTTTTGCCTTATTGACTGTAATAGGTACTCAAGCGCAAAATGTGGCATTCAACAATGTTTTAATTGGTATAGATGCGCCAGTACATGGAATTCAAATTAAAACAAATTTTCTTAATTATAATGGTCCGTGGGTGAGAGCGTATTCTATCATGAATGAAACTGGTAATCAATCTTTTTTTACATTTGGTTCTAGTGGTCAGGCTACTGGCGGTGTTACGAAATTAACTAGCAATTTTATTGGTAAGGATTTGTATAATAGATATATGACTTTTTTGCCTAATGGTAATATTGGTATAGGAACAGATAATCCGAATAGTAAATTTGAAGTTATTAGTGAAGAGCCAAACACACTTGAAGTTGCAGGGTTTTATAATTCAAGAAGTTATGGTGCTACAAATGATAAAAGTGAAACTAGAATAAATATAGGTAAAATAGAAGATAAAACTAGGCAACCTATGGGGGCTATGGGAGCATTTCCAGAAAATAATGCAACTTCTGCAAATGGAAATTTAGCTTTTTATATTAGACAAAATCAATCTATAGTTGAAGCTGTTAGGATTGATTCAAAGGGGAATATGGGTATAGGTACAATTGCGCCAGATGAAAGACTAACAGTTAAAGGGAAAATACATGCTCAAGAAATTCGTGTCGACTTAGATGGGCCACTGGTTCCAGATTACGTTTTTGCCGAAGATTACAAATTAAAAACTTTAAAGGAGGTCGAAGATTATATTAAACAAAATAATCATTTGCCTGAAATTCCTTCGGCTCGAGAAGTAGAGAAAAATGGATTAATGCTGGCGGAAATGAATATGAATCTGTTAAAGAAGATTGAAGAAATGACTTTGTATATCATTGAACAAAACAAGCAAATCATAGACTTAAACAAAAGATTGGAAAAAGTTGAGTCAAAGTAATGTAGGAATAGTGAGTATGTTAAAAAAGCGAGATTTAGGTCTCGCTTTTTTTTATTGTCAAAAATTTTTTTGAAGACATGTATTTTTATGAATTTTTCAGTTTTTTGATAAAAATTTATATGTATGCATAGTAAACTAATTTTTCTTTAGGTTTTATTTGGTTTTATTTTAATAAATTGAATTAGTAAATAGTTAAAATATTGTGCAAAACAGTGATAAATATTAATTTTATTTAACATTTTTTTATGTATATTAAAATAATTATGTATTTTGGCTATATATACTAACGATAAAACTAACCCTAATGAGAGTCTACTTGCTAATTATGTTGTTATTCAGCGGAGTATCTTTTGCGCAGAATACAATTACAGGTTCGGTTGCTGACAGTAACAAGCAATCTATTCCTGGTGCCAATGTTGTTGTTGTAGGAGAAAATACTGGAGCTTCTACAGATTTTGACGGATCGTTTAAATTGACTACTAATTCGAAGCTTCCTTTCTCAATAAAGGTTTCCGCGGTAGGATTTGAATCTAAAACGGTAAGTATAACGGCAACAAATCAAAAAGTAACAGTAGTTTTAAAAGGTGAAGAAACAAAACTAGATGAAATTGTGGTTTCGGCATCAAGAACACCTGAGAGAGTTTTGGAATCTCCAGTAACTATTGAAAGAATGGGAATTCAAGATATTAAAAAAACTGCCTCCCCTTCTTTTTATGATGGTTTGGAAAATATGAAAGAGGTGCAGATGAACACGAGTAGTATGTCTTTCAAATCAATTAATACAAGGGGATTTGCTACGGTTGCGAATACTCGTTTTATGCAATTGGTAGATGGAATGGATAATGCGTCTCCGTTATTGAATTTTGTTTTGGGAAATATGATTGGAGTTTCGGAAATTGATGTTCAAAGTGTGGAGTTGCTTCCTGGAGCATCTTCTGCTCTGTATGGAGCCAATGCTTTTAATGGTATTTTATTTATGACTAGTAAAAGTCCATTTACAAATCAAGGAATTTCTACTTACTTTAAATATGGTGCAACTTCGCAAGAAGCGGCAGGTACAAATAGTTTTTATGATTTCGGTATCCGATTTGCTCATGCATTTAATAAATATTTTGCGGCCAAAGCAAATTTTACTTACATGCAGGCTACAGATTGGTATGCTACAAATTATGATGATAAAACAAGGGCAGGTATTGATAGAACAAATCCGAGCTATGATGGGATAAACGTTTATGGAGATGAGGCTGCGACAAATATTAAAGGTGTTGGTCAAAAGTTAGAGGCAATGGGATTAATTCCTGCGGGAGCATCTAATTTATTGCCAAATTCTATAGTTAGTAGAACAGGATATAATGAAATTGATTTAACAGATAATAAAGCGGCAAATAAGAAAATTGATTTCTCTTTACATGCGAGACCTTTCGGAGATGAAAGATTGGAAATTATCTGGCAGAGCAAATTTGGTACTGGAAATGCTGTTTATCAAGGAGCAAATAGATATTATTTAAACGACTTTTTCATGCAACAGCATAAATTAGAATTTAAAGGAAAAAATTTCTTCTTGAGAGGATATATGACTGGCGAAGATGGAGGTCACTCTTATGATATGATTTTTACAGGGATTAACGTAAACAGAAAATGGAAAGATGATAATACTTGGTTTGGTCAATATGCAGGAGCATTCATTCAGGGAACTTTAGCTGGTATGACACCAGAACAGGCTCATGCAACTGCGAGGTCTACTGCTGATACAGGACGTTTTTTGCCTGGTACAGCAGAGTTTAAAAATGCATTTAATCAGGTTATAAGTGATCCAGATGTTTTAACTGGATCAAGATTGGTTGATAATTCGAAAATGTATCACTCAGATGCAAATTATAATTTTAGAGATATAATAAAATTTGCCGAAATTCAAGTTGGAGGTTCTTTTAGAGCCTATGAGTTAAATTCTCATGGAAGAATTTATACAGATGCTAATAGTCAAATAAATTATAACGAATATGGAGCATATGCACAATTGATGAAGAAATTTATGGATGACAGGTTAAAGTTTACAGGGTCTCTTCGTTATGATAAATCTAAAAACTTTGATGGTAATTTCTCTCCTCGTTTATCTCTTGTGTATTCTGCAGGTGAAAAGAGAAATCATAATTTCAGAGGATCTTTTCAAACAGGTTTTAGAAACCCAACGACGCAAGATCAATATATCGGGTTTAATATAGGAAATGCAGTATTGCTGGGTTCTGCTTCTGATAACTTAACGAGATTTAATGAAACTTTTAATCTTAGTGCAGAAGGTCAGTCGTATACAGGAAGTCCGACAAAAGTTATGAATGGTAACGATGCCTACGGGAATTCTTATATAGCAAGTTCTGTATCTGCGTTTTCTGCAATGGCAGGAACTGATCCAGTTGCAGCGGCGGCATTGTTAAAAAAATCGAGAGCAAATTATGTGAAGCCTGAAGAAGTAAAGGCTTTTGAGTTAGGATATCGTTCTGTTTTTGAAGGTACATCAATAGATCTTAATGGATACTATAATATTTACAACAATTTTATTGGCAATCTAAATGTAATTTCTCCTTTTTATGGAACCGCTCAGGATAATCCTAATATTGCTGCGGGAACTGCTGATCCAGGTGTTCAGTCAATTAGAGCGCTTCAAAATGGAGAATACAGAACGTATCAATTGTATACCAATTCAGATGTAGAAATACATTCATTAGGATTTGGGGTTGGGCTTTCTAGAAAAATAATTGCTGATTTTGAATTAGGATTGAACTATAACTATGCTCAGTTTGATTTTGATCAAGCAAAAGATCCAAGTTTTGAGGCTGGATTTAATACGCCAAAACATAGAGTTAAAATGTCAATTGGAAATGAAAAGCTGTTTAAGAATTTCGGATTTAATGTTAGCGGAAGATGGAATAGTGAGTATTTATGGCAAGCTGGTTTTGCTGATGGTATGATTAAATCTGCTACTGTAATTGATGCTCAGGTTAATTATGGAATTCCAAAATTGAAATCAGTAGTAAAGTTAGGTGCTGCTAATATTGGAGGTAAAGAATATTATCAAGTAATTGGAGCAGGGTTAATTGGACAGCAATATTTTGCTTCTTGGACTATTAATCCATAATTGGGTGTTAACTATAAGTCAAATTCATTATTTATGTTTCTGGATGCTTAGTTTGGAAACAGATAATTATAAAAATTATAAATTATGATAAAAAATTTCAAGTGGCTTTTATTGGTTTCGTTAACCTTTATGGCTTGTAATAGCGATGATGATGTGACTCCTGCAGTAGAGTCATCTGATGGTAAAGCTTTGACTGCGGGAAATGCTGATTTTTCTAAATATGTTGCTTTAGGAGATTCCTTCGCTGCGGGATTTAGTGATAATGCTTTGTTTGTTAAAGGGCAAGAAGGGGCTTATCCGAATATTTTGGCACAGCAATTTGCCTTAGTGGGTGGCGGAGAGTTTAAAACGCCTTTCGCAAATGATAATATAGGAGGACTGCTGTTGGGAGGAAATGTTATTTTCGGGCCTCGCTACTATTTTAATACCGCTGTTACGCCAGATCATCCAGAGTCAACTGTAGATCCCATTGTAGGGGTGCCAACAACAGAAGTTACAGCGCATTTGTCTGGGACCTTCAATAATTTAGGAGTTCCAGGGGCAAAAAGTTTTCATTTATTAGCGCCTGGTTATGGTAGTGTTGTGGGTATCGCAGCGGGAACGGCAAATCCTTATTTTGCTCGATTTGCATCGAGCGCTACAACTACAGTTTTGGCAGATGCTTTAAGTCAGAACCCAACTTTCTTCTCGTTATGGATTGGAGGGAATGACGAATTAGGTTATGCGACTGCCGGTGGAGATCCGGCTTTGAATCCGTTAACGCCTCCTGCAACTTTTGAAGGAGCTTATAAAGGTTTAGTTGCTCAGTTGGTTGCTGGTGGTAGAAAAGGGGTTGTGGCAAATTTGCCAAATATTACGACACTTCCTCATTTTCATGTTATTGCATACAATCAGTTAAAACAATCCAATTTAACTGTTGGTGGAGTTAATTTGGTTAGTACTTTAAATGTTCAGTTGTATGGTCCTTTGCATAATGCATTAGCTTTTTTAGGGCAAGGTGATAGAATTAAGCTCTTGTCTGCAACAGGGAATAATCCATTGTTAATTGTAGATGAAACGTTGCCAGACTTATCAGCAAATTTAAAAGCAGTGTTAATGGGAGGTGGATTAGATGTTAATACCGCTACAGCAATGGGGATGGTTTTTGGAAGAGCAAGACAAGCGCTCCCTACTGATTTAATTGTTTTAGGGGCTTCTTCTAGAATTGGAAAGGTTCCAACCGTTGCACTTGATGGAGTTGCTTCGCCTTCTCCTTCGTTGTCTCAATTAGGAGTTACTTTTCCTTTGCCAGACAGATATGTTTTGCTTCCTTCAGAAGTGGCAGAAATAGAAGTAGCTACTAATGCTTATAATGTGGTTATCAAAGCAGCGGCAGAAGCAAATGGTTTGGCAATGGTTGATGCTAAATCTATTATGGATGATTTAAATAAGCCAAGCGGCGTTACAATGAATGACTTTACATTGAAAGCTACATTTGTTACTGGCGGTATGTTCTCTTTAGATGGGGTTCATCCTTCTCCAAGAGGGTATGCTTTTATTGCCAATAAATTTATTCAAGCTATTAATGCCAAATATGGTTCAAATTTAAAAGGTGTGGATATTGGTAATTATCCAGTTTTATTTCCTGCAAAATTATAATCAGAACTATATTTAGTTTCAAAAAAAACCGCTCATTTATGCCAATGAAGCGGTTTTTTTCTTTTATTAAAAAAATGCTGTTTTTGTTGTTTTTTGGGCAAGTTTTATGAATCAAACAAAATCATGCTATTTTTTATGAAAAAAAAATTGATTTTATATTTTAAAAAATTATCTTTGCGCTCTGAAAAAAGAGGTATTTTCGATAAACCTAAATAGCTATTTAAT
>Ga0308157_10003916_pt1 | contig 20672 bp, 26 predicted proteins | sample PhyBR1_FD_201035 | JGI IMG/M metagenome (GOLD analysis project Ga0308157, IMG submission 201035) | Phyllosphere microbial communities from UC Gill Tract Community Farm, Albany, California, United States - DLSLB.R1 | ecosystem: Host-associated > Plants > Phyllosphere > Unclassified | place: USA...
GCACGCGGCAACGCCAAGGCCAGCACCGATGGCGAGGGCTGCTACAAGACTTCCGTATCCAAGGTATTTGCCGCCGGCGACATGCGCCGTGGCCAATCGCTGGTGGTATGGGCGATCCGCGAAGGCCGCCAATGCGCGCGTGCGGTCGACGAGTTCCTGATGGGCAGTTCCGAGTTGCCGCGCTAAGCTCAAAGCAAGGCATCAGGCTCGGCCTGATTTCCCTGCCGGATGCAGATGGGTGATCCCTGACTGCATCCGGTTTTTTTCATTTAAGCGGCGCTGGACTGTAACAATTAGTGCCCGGTGTAAATTGCTGACTTTGGGTTCAGTAGTGTTGTATTATCTGCTACCCAATGTTGGCTCTTAATGGGCCTCTTAGCAGAGATTGACCTTTCTGCACTACAATACGGCATTCCAAAAAATGAGTTCAGTCGTGCCTAATCTCGTCGAAATCCGTGACCTACACTTCTCCTATGGCAAGCGCGCGATCCTGTCGGGCTTGAATATGGACTTCCCGCGCGGGAAGGTGATCGCGGTCATGGGCGGTTCTGGCAGCGGCAAAACCACGGTGCTGCGCCTGATCGGCGGCCAGCTGCGTCCGCAGAAGGGCCACGTCAAGGTGCAGGGCCAGGTGGTGCACAAGCTGAATACCGCCGGCCTGTACCTGCTGCGCCGCAAGATGGGCATGCTGTTCCAGCACGGCGCGCTGTTTACCGACCTGACGGTGTTCGAGAACGTCGCCTTCCCGCTGCGCGAGCATACCGACCTGACGGAAGAGCTGATCCGCAACCTGGTGCTGATGAAATTGCAAGCCGTGGGCCTGCGCAACGCCGCCAAGCTGAAACCGGGCGAAATTTCCGGCGGCATGGCGCGCCGCGTGGCGCTGGCGCGTTCGATCGCGCTGGACCCGGAACTGATGATGTATGACGAGCCGTTCGCCGGCCTGGATCCGATCTCGATGGGCGTCACCGCCAACCTGATCCGCAACCTGAACACGGCGCTGGGCTCGACCACGATACTGGTGTCGCACGACGTCAAGGAGAGCTTTGCTATCGCCGACTATGTTTATTTCCTGTCGCAAGGCAAGATCGTTGCGCACGGCACGCCGGCCGACATGATGGTGTCGACCGACCCGTATGTGAAGCAGTTTGTCCACGCGGAAGCGGACGGCCCGGTGCCGTTCCATTATCCAGGCAAGTCCCTGGCCGACGATCTGGGCCTGGGAGTGCAAGTATGAGCTTGAAGAACTGGTTGTCCAGCCTGGGCGCGCCGCTGCGCGACTATGTAGAGAGCATCGGCTATGGCGCGCGCGCCTTCGCCAACCTGCTGAGTGTGTCGCCCGGCCTGCTGAAGCGGCCGCGCCTGGTGGTCGAGCAGCTGCATTTCATCGGCAATTACTCGATGCTGATCATCACCCTGTCCGGCCTGTTCGTCGGCATGGTGCTGGGCCTGCAAGGCTATACCACGCTGAACAAATACGGCGCCGAGCAGTCGCTGGGCGTGCTGGTGGCGCTGGGCCTGACGCGGGAACTGGGGCCGGTGATCACCGCGCTGCTGTTTGCCGGCCGCGCCGGCACTTCGCTGACCGCTGAAATCGGCCTGATGAAGGCTGGCGAGCAGCTGTCCGCCATGGAAATGATGGCTGTCAACCCGATCCAGCGCGTGCTGGCGCCGCGCTTCTGGGCTGGCGCACTGGCGGTGCCGCTGCTGGCGTCGGTGTTCAGCGCCGTGGGCGTGCTGGGCGGCTGGCTGGTCGGCGTGCAGCTGATCGGCGTTGATGATGGCGCGTTCTGGTCGCAAATGCAGGCCAGCGTCGACATCTGGAACGATATTTATAACGGCTTCATCAAGAGCGTGGTGTTTGGCATCGCGATTACCTTCATCGCCCTGTACCAAGGCTACGAAGCGCAGCCGACGCCGGAAGATGTGGCGCGCGCCACCACCCGCACTGTTGTGATTTCATCGCTGACGATCTGGTGGCTGGACTTCATGATGACGGCGCTGATGTTCAGCAAGTAATAAGAAAACAAGGAAGAAAACAAATGCAACGCAAATCTCTGGATGTCTGGGTCGGCCTGTTTATCGTTATCGGAGTGTGTGCGCTCATGTTTTTGGCGCTGAAAGTCGGTAGCATGAACTCGATCTCGTTCGGCAAGACCTATGCGATCACCGCCAAGTTCGACAACATCGGCAGCCTGCGCCCGCAAGCGGCGGTCAAGGCCGCCGGCGTGGTGGTCGGCCGTGTGGGAGAGATCAAGTTTGATGACAAGACTTATCAGGCGCTGGTAACCTTGAACATGGAATCCAGTTATGTATTTCCTAAAGACAGCTCGGCCAAGATTCTGACCGCCGGCCTGCTGGGCGAACAATACGTCGGCATTGAAGCCGGCGGCGATACCAACAATCTGGCGGCCGGCGACAAGATCGCCCGCACCCAATCGGCTGCCGTGCTGGAAGACCTGATCAATCAGTTCATCTACAGCAAGGCCGCAGACGGAAAGGACGATAAATGATCACTAAACAATTCCGCCAAGCAGCACTGGCACTGGGCGTCACCATGCTGCTGGCCGGCTGCGCCGGTCCGAACCCGCGCGACCCGTACGAGGGCTACAACCGTGCCATGTTCAATTTCAACGATACGGTCGATACCTATGCGCTGAAACCGGTGGCTACCGGCTATAAAAACGTCACGCCGCAGTTTGTGCAGACCGGCGTCAGCAACTTCTTCGGCAACCTGGGCGATGCCTGGACCGCGATCAATCAGTTCCTGCAAGGCAACGGCGAAGCCGGCATGTCGGATGTCAGCCGCTTCGCGCTGAACTCGACGCTGGGCGTGCTGGGCCTGTTCGATATCGCTTCGGAAGCCGGCTTGCAGAAACACAAGGAAGACTTCGGCCAGACGCTGGGCGTATGGGGCGTGGAATCCGGCCCTTACCTGGTGCTGCCGCTGCTGGGCCCGTCCACCGTGCGCGATACCGTGGCGCTGCCGGCCGACATCGCCGGCGACATCTGGCGCTACAAGGACCCGACCAATGTGCGCAATATCGGCACCGTGGTGCGCGTGGTCGATACCCGCGCCAGCCTGCTGGACGCCTCGTCGCTGCTGGAAGACGCCGCGCTGGACCGCTATGAATTCCTGCGTGACGGCTATATGCAGCGCCGCGAAAGCCAGGTCCATCCGGACGGTGCGCCACGCAAGGTACAAAAAGATGATACTGATGAAACTTCTGCACCGGTGTCATCCGAACCGGCCGCAAAAGAGTTAAACTCCGGCACACCACCGGCTGCGAACTGACGCCAGCCTGTGACCCGAAGAACCACTCATAAGGCATAAACAATGAACTTCATCAAAAATTTTATCGCTTTGGCAACCGTTTCGCTGGCGTTCACCGGCGTTGCCGCCGCCCAGGAAGCACCTGATGCGCTGGTCAAGCGCATCAGCGAAGATGTCATCAACACCGCCAAGGCTGACAAGGCCATCCAGGCTGGCGACACCAAGAAGGTTATCGACCTGGTGGAAAGCAAGATCCTGCCGCACGTCGATTTCCAGCGCATGACTTCGCTGGCTGCCGGCCGCTTCTGGCGCCAGGCGACGCCTGAGCAGCAGCAACAGCTGACCGCCGAGTTCCGCAAGCTGCTGGTGTTCACCTACTCGGGCGCGCTGTCGCAAGTGAAAGACCAGACCATCGAATTCAAGCCGTTGCGCGCCGATCCGTCGGACAGCGAAGTGGAAGTGCGCTCGCAGGTCAACCAGGCTCGTGGCGAACCGATTCCGCTGAACTACCGCGTCGCCAAGACTGCCAGCGGCTGGAAAATCTACGACATCAATGTGCTGGGCGCCTGGCTGGTGGAAACCTACAAAGGCACGTTCGCTTCCGAGATCAACAAGGGCGGCATCGACGGCCTGATCAAGGCGCTGGCGGACAAGAACCAGAAGCTGGCCAACAAGCCGCTGAACACCAACGCACCTAAGAAGTAAGCTGACATCATGTCCAACGTTGTTACCGAAGCCATCGACAACCTGCAGTCGCTCACGTCCCTGACCGTGCTCAACGCCACCGTGGCGCTGGAGCGCGGCTATGCCGCCCTCAAGGCCGGCCAGACCGTGTTCGACCTGCGCCATGTGTTGACGGTGGATTCGGTGGCAGTGTCGGTGATGCTGTCGTGGCAGCGCGCCGCACAGGAAGCAGGCATCCAGCTGTCGCTGCAAAACCTGCCGCCGGCGCTGCAAAGCCTGACCAAGCTGTACGGCGTGTGCTCGCTGCTGTTCCCCACCGACGTCAAGCTCGACCAGAGCTGCGACGGCGCCAGCAATCCGGCGCACGACGAATTCTCCCCGGTGGAAGCACCGGAATCGGTCTTCAGCAAGAAGACCGAACTGGCTGGCGACGCCGCCGGCCACCATCACCATTGACCCCCGCCCCACCCCGCCGCCTGCAGTAATCACCCGGTCCGGCTCGGACCGCTTGAAATTCCAATATAATTGAACGTTGCCGCAACCGCAGTGTTGCGGCCCCCGCAGGACCTTCGCGCGCGCCGGTTCGGCCGCCGCAACCTTATAGATAAGCCAAGCATGACAGCAATCCAAATTAGCAATGTCGAAAAGCGCTACAAGTCGTTGCAGGCGTTGGGCGGCGTATCCCTGAATATCGAGGAAGGCGAGTTTTTCGGCCTGCTCGGCCCCAACGGCGCGGGCAAGACCACGCTGATTTCCATCATCGCCGGCCTGATCCGCCCGGACGCCGGCTCGGTCAAGATCCACGGCCACGATGTGGTCAGCGATTTCCGCGCGGCGCGCCGCAACCTCGGTGTGGTGCCGCAGGAACTGGTGTTCGACCCGTTCTTCACCGTGCGCGAAACGCTGCGCCTGCAATCCGGTTACTTCGGCCTGAAAAACAACGACGCCTGGATCGACGAGGTGATGCACAACCTCAATCTGACCAACAAGGCCGACACCAATATGCGCGCGCTGTCGGGCGGCATGAAGCGCCGCGTGCTGGTGGCGCAGGCGCTGGTGCACAAGCCGCCGGTGATCGTGCTGGACGAGCCGACCGCCGGCGTCGACGTCGAGCTGCGCCAGACGCTGTGGCAATTCATCACGCGTCTGAACCGCGAAGGCCACACCGTGGTGCTGACCACCCACTATCTGGAAGAAGCGCAAGCCATGTGCAAGCGCGTCGCCATGCTGAAGCTGGGCCAGGTGGTGACGCTGGACACGATGGCGTCGCTGGTGCGCCGCATCTCCGGTTCGCAGCTGATCGTCAACATGACGCACGGCGATTTGCCGGACGATTTGCGTCCGCTGATCACGCATCCGGAAACCACCGAGCACGGCAAGAAGTACAGCCTGCGCATCAACGAATATGCTGAAGTCGAACAGATCCTGAAACGCCTGCGCGAGTCGGGCGTCATCATCGACGAGATGCAACTGCAACAAGCGGATCTGGAAGATATCTTCTTGCAGATCATGGACAAAGGGACCGTATGAATTTCATCTCCGCCGGATTCCGCACGCTGGTCTACAAGGAAACGCTGCGCTTCTGGAAAGTCGCCACGCAGACCATCGCCGCGCCGATTCTCACCGCCATGCTGTACCTGCTGATCTTCGGCCACGTGCTGGAAGGCCGCGTCACCGTGTACCAGGACGTCAACTACACCTCGTTCCTGATTCCAGGCCTGGTGATGATGAGCGTATTGCAGAACTCCTTCGCCAACTCGTCGTCGTCGCTGATCCAGTCCAAGATCACCGGCAACCTGGTGTTCGTGTTGCTGACGCCTTTGTCGCACTGGGAGATTTTCTCGGCCTATGTGCTGGCCGCCATGGTGCGCGGCATCGCGGTGGGCCTCGGCGTGTTCCTGGTGACCACCTGGTTTGCCCACCTGACGTTCGCGGCGCCGCTGTGGATTATCGTGTTCGCGCTGCTGGGCGCCGCCATCCTCGGCACCACCGGCCTGATCGCCGGCATCTGGGCCGAGAAATTCGACCAGCTGGCCTCGTTCCAGAACTTCCTGATCGTCCCGCTGACCTTCCTGGCCGGCGTGTTCTATTCGGTCCACTCGCTGCCGCCGGTATGGCAGGCGGTATCGCATCTGAATCCGTTCTTCTACATGATCGACGGCTTCCGTTACGGCTTCTTCGGCCAGTCCGACGTCAATCCCCTGGTGAGCCTGGCCATTGTTTCGGCCTTCCTGGTGGTGCTGGCGTTCCTGGCGATTCGTTTGCTGCGCAGCGGTTATCGCCTGCGTCACTAAAATTTAGGTAAGGACACCCATCATGGCTACGACCCCAGAACTCATCCACGGCTACATCAAGGCCGGTCTCGAATGCACCCACCTCGAAGTGGACGGCGACGGCCAGCACTTCCAGGCGGTGATTGTGTCGCCTGCTTTTGCAGGCAAGCGTTTGATTCAGCGCCACCAGCTGGTGTACGCTGCATTGGGCGACCGCATGCGCGAGGAAATCCACGCGCTGTCGATGAAAACCCTCACCCCTGAAGAATACCAAGGATAAGCATGGACAAGCTTCTGATTCAAGGCGGTAACCGCCTGCAAGGCGACATCACCATCTCCGGCGCCAAGAACGCCGCCCTGCCTATCCTGTGCGCGGGCTTGCTGACCTCCGGCGATCTGGAACTGTCCAATGTGCCGCACCTGCACGATGTCTCGACCATCCTCAAGCTGCTGGGCGAAACCGGCCTGAAAGTCACGCAGGACAACGACAAGGTCACGCTGAACGGCAGCGCCATCACCAAGCTGGAAGCGCCGTACGACCTGGTGAAAACCATGCGCGCTTCGATCCTGGTACTGGGTCCACTGCTGGCGCGCTTCGGCGAAGCCAAGGTCTCGCTGCCGGGTGGCTGCGCCATCGGTTCGCGCCCGGTGGATCAGCACATCAAGGGCTTGCAGGCGCTAGGCGCCGACATCACCGTTGAAGGCGGCTACATCTACGCCAAGTGCGCCAAGCTGAAAGGCGCGCGCATTGTCACCGACATGATCACCGTGACCGGCACCGAGAACCTGCTGATGGCCGCCACGCTGGCCGAAGGCGAGACCGTGCTGGAAAACGCCGCCAGCGAACCGGAAGTGACCGACCTGGCCAATCTGCTGGTGGCCATGGGCGCCAGGATCGAAGGCATCGGCACCAGCCGCCTGGTCATTCAGGGCGTCAGCGAACTGCATGGCGCCAAACACGCCGTGATCTCGGACCGCATCGAAGCCGCGACCTTCCTGTGCGCGGTGGCTGCCGCCGGTGGCGACATCACCATCCGCAACACCCGCGTTGATATCATGGACGCCGCGCTGGACAAACTGCGCGAGATCGGCCTGCAACTGACCATTGGCGACAACTGGATACGCGCGCAGATGGACCAGCGTCCGCACGCCGTAACCTTCCGCACCACTGAATACCCAGGCTTCCCGACCGACATGCAAGCGCAGTTCATGGCGGTGAACACCATCGCCGACGGCGCCAGCCGCGTGACGGAAACCATTTTTGAAAACCGCTTCATGCACGTCCAGGAGATGAACCGCCTGGGCGCGCAAATTGAAACCGATGGCAACACCGCCTTTATCAAAGGCGTGGAACAGCTGGTTGGCGCGCCTGTGATGGCGACCGACCTGCGTGCCTCCGCTTCGCTGGTGATCGCCGGCCTGGCTGCGCGCGGTGAAACGCTGATCGACCGCATCTATCACCTGGACCGCGGCTACGATCAGATGGAAGTCAAACTCTCCGCCGTAGGCGCCAACATCAAGCGAATCAAGTAAAACCATGAGTGCATTCCAAGCCGACTCCCAGCAGCTGATTCTTGCGCTGTCGAAGGGCCGCATTTTCGAAGACACCTTGCCGTTGCTGGAAGCAGCCGGCATCACCGTCACCGAGAATCCGGAAACTTCGCGCAAGCTGATCCTGCCGACCAATGACCCGAACGTGCGCGTGCTGATCGTGCGCGCCACCGACGTGCCGACCTATGTGCAGCATGGCGCGGCGGACTTCGGCGTGGCCGGCAAGGATGTGCTGCTGGAGCACGGCGGCGAAGGACTGTACCAGCCGATCGACCTGCATATCGCCGAGTGCCGCATGTCGGTCGCGGTGCGCAACGGTTTCGATTACGAGACTGCCGTTCGCCAGGGCGCGCGTTTGCGCGTGGCCACCAAATTCGTCGAGACGGCGCGCGCGCACTTCGCCAAGAAGGGCGTGCACGTCGACCTGATCAAGCTGTATGGCTCGATGGAGCTGGCGCCGCTGGTCGGCCTGTCGGACGCGATTGTCGATGTGGTCAGCACCGGCAACACGCTGCGCGCCAACGACCTGAAAGAGGTTGAGGCCATCATGGATATTTCGTCGCGCCTGATCGTCAATCAGGCCGCGCTGAAGATGAAACGTGAGCGCCTGCAACCGATTATCGAAGCATTTGAACGCGCCTCCAAAAAATGATTACCAAGCTCGATTCCAGCCAGGCCGATTTCACACAGCGCCTGGACACCCTGCTGGCGTTTGAAGCCAGCACCGACGACGCCATCGAATCCGCTGTCGGCAAGATCCTTGCCGACGTCAAGGCGCGTGGCGATGCCGCCGTCCTCGAATACACCAACAAGTTCGACCGCTTGCCGAGCGGCGGCGCCACCAGCATGGCCGCGCTGGACGTCTCGCAGGAAGAACTGCAAGCCGCCCTTGCTGCGATTCCCGATGCGCAGCGCAAGGCGCTGGAAGTCGCCGCACACCGCGTACGCGTGTTCCACGAACGCCAGAAGCAGGAACTGAACGGCTTCACCTACACCGAAGCCGATGGCACGGTGCTGGGCCAGCGCGTGACGCCGCTGGACCGTGTAGGCATCTACGTCCCTGGCGGCAAAGCCGCCTATCCATCGTCGGTGCTGATGAACGCGATCCCTGCGCACGTCGCCGGCGTTGAAGAAATCATCATGGTGGTGCCAACGCCGGACGGCGTGAAGAACCAGATGGTGCTGGCCGCCGCCGCGATTGCCGGCGTTACCCGCGTCATCACCATCGGCGGCGCGCAAGCTGTGGCCGCATTGGCCTACGGCACTGAAACCATTGAGGCGGTCGACAAGATCGTCGGCCCTGGCAACGCCTATGTGGCGTCGGCCAAGCGCCGCGTGTTTGGCACGGTCGGCATCGACATGATCGCCGGCCCGTCGGAAATCCTGATCGTGGCCGACGGCACCACCGATCCTGACTGGATTGCCATGGACCTGTTCTCGCAAGCGGAGCACGACGAACTGGCGCAAGCCATCCTGCTGTGCCCAGACGCTGACTACATCGCCAAGGTGGAAGCCAGCATAGAAAAGCTGCTGCCGACAATGCCCCGCGCGGAAGTCATCCGCACCTCGCTGGGTGACCGTGGCGCGCTGGTCAAGGTGCGCGACATGGACGAAGCCTGCGCCATCGCCAACAGCATCGCCGCCGAGCATCTGGAAATCTCCGCCGTCGAGCCGCAGCAATGGGCCGACAAGATCCGCCACGCCGGCGCCATGTTCCTCGGCCGCTTCTCGTCCGAATCGCTGGGCGACTACTGCTGCGGCCCGAATCATGTGCTGCCGACTTCGCGCACCGCGCGCTTCTCGTCGCCGCTGGGCGTCTACGATTTCCAGAAACGTTCGTCGATCATTCACGTCAGCGAAGCCGGCGCGCAAACGCTGGGCAAGGTCGCTGCCGAACTGGCCTACGGCGAAGGCTTGCAGGCGCACGCCCGCAGCGCGGAGCTGCGCCTGAGGAATGACTAAGAGATGACGGACACCTGGCTCAATCAGGTCTTTTGCGAGGATGCGCTGGCCGGACTGGCGCGCATCCCCGACGGTTCCATCGATCTGATTCTGACCGACCCGCCGTATAACCTCGGCAAGGACTACGGCAATGCCTCGGACCAGCAAACGGTAGACGACTACCTGCTCTGGACCGAGCAATGGATAGACGCCGCCCTGCCGAAGCTGAAGCCCAACGGCAGCTTGTACATTTTCCTGACCTGGCGGTTTTCGCCGGAGATCTTCGTCATGCTGAAAAAGCGCATGACGATGATGAACGAAATTATCTGGGACCGCCGCGTGCCATCGATGGGCGGCAGCGTGCGCAGCTACTCGTCGGTGCATGACACCATCGGCTTTTTCGTACGCCGCAAGGATTACTACTTCGACCTGGACGCGGTGCGCATTCCGTATGACGCCGAAACCAAGAAGGCCCGCTCGCGCTCCATCTTCATCGGCGCGAAATGGCTGGAAGTGGGTTACAACCCGAAGGATTTGTGGAGCGTGTCGCGCCTGCACCGCGAGCATCCCGAGCGCGCCGACCATCCGACGCAGAAGCCGCTGGAGATTATCGAGCGCATGGTCAAGGCTTCGTGCCCGCCGGATGGCGTGGTGCTGGACCTGTTCATGGGCAGCGGCACGACGGCGATCGCGGCCAAGCGCACCGGCCGCAATTATGTCGGCTTCGAGCTGAATCCTGAATACTGCGCCATCATCAATGAACGGCTGGCGATGCCGGAAATCCCGGCGCCGCCGCCGAAGAAACCCAAGAAACCCCGCAATTCCGTCACCTCATAGGAGCTTTAGTAAGATGTCCCCCATCGACACGCTGGTCAACAGCACCATCCGTCCCGACGTCAGAGCTGTCGCCAGCTATCACGTCGCCGACGCGAGTGGTTTCATTAAACTGGATGCGATGGAGAACCCTTACCACCTGCCGCATCATCTGCGCGAGGATCTCGCCCAGCGGCTGGCCGATGTGGCGCTGAACCGCTACCCGGTGGCCTCCTATGCCAGCATCAAGCAGCGTATCGTCGACAAGCTGGGCGTGCCGGACGGCTATGACGTCATCCTGGGCAATGGCTCGGATGAGCTGATCTCCATCCTGTGCATGGCCTGCGCCATGCAGGACCGTCGCGCCACTGTCGTCGCGCCGACACCGTCCTTCGTCATGTACCAGCGCTCGGCGCAATTCGCCGGCATGGATTACGTTGGCGTGCCGCTGATGGCCGACATGACGCTGGACCTGCCTGCCATGCTGGCGGCCATCGCGGAGCACAAGCCGGCGCTGGTGTTCCTGTCCTATCCGAACAACCCGACCGGCAACCTGTTTGCCGCAGACGACATCGTCGCCATCATCCGCGCGCTGGACAGCAACGGTAGCGGCCTGGCCGTGGTGGACGAGGCATATGAACCGTTTGCCCAGCAAACGTTCATGCACCGCCTGCCGGAATTCAACAACCTGGTGGTGATGCGCACCGTATCGAAGCTCGGCCTGGCTGGCATCCGTCTCGGCTATATGTCGGCGGCGCCGCAATTGCTGGCGGAATTCGATAAAGTGCGGCCTCCTTACAACATCAACGTACTGACGCAGGTTGCCGCCGAATTCGCGCTTGACCATGTGGCGGTGCTGAACCAACAGGCGGCCGCTTTGCGCGCCGCACGCGCCGATCTGACGGCTGCATTGGCCCGTATCCCGGGTGTGGAAGTTTTTCCGTCAGCGGCGAATTTTATCTTGATTCGCGTGCCGAATTCCGACGATGCCCACGCGAAACTGCTAGCCCACAAGGTTTTAATTAAAAATGTGAGTAAAATGCACAGTGTGCTGGCCAATTGCCTACGCATTACTGTCAGTACTCCGGAAGAAAATTCCGCCTTCCTCGATGCGTTCACCGCATCGCTGGCAGCCTGAACACCATCGCGAGCTTTTTTCATGAACCGCACCGCAGAAATCATCCGTAATACCAACGAGACGCAAGTCCGCGTTTCCATCAACCTGGACGGCACCGGCAAGCAAAAGCTGAACACCGGCGTGCCCTTCCTCGACCATATGCTGGACCAGATCGCCCGCCACGGCCTGTTCGACCTGGAAGTCGAAGCCACCGGCGATATCCATATCGACAACCACCATACGGTGGAAGACGTCGGCATCACGCTGGGCATGGCGGTGGCCAAGGCCATCGGCGACCGCAAGGGCATCGTCCGCTACGGCCACTCCTATGTGCCGCTGGACGAGGCGCTGTCGCGCGTCGTGCTGGATTATTCCGGCCGGCCAGGCATCGAGTACCACATCCCGTTCACGCGGGCCATGATCGGCACCTTTGACGTCGACCTGACGCTGGAATTTTTCCGCGGCTTCGTCAACCACGCGCTAGTGACGCTGCACATCGATAACCTGCGCGGCACCAATGCCCACCACCAGTGCGAGACCGTGTTCAAGGCCTTCGGCCGTGCGCTGCGCATGGCGTCGGAGCTTGATCCACGCGCCGCCGGCACCATCCCGTCGACCAAGGGCACCCTCTAAACCACATCATGAAAAAAATCGTAGTAGTTGATTACGGCATGGGTAATCTGCGCTCGGTCGCGCAGGCGCTGCGCGCCGTGGCGCCGGAAGCCAATGTGCTGATTTCCGGCGCAGTGGCCGATATCGAAAGCGCCGACCGCATCGTGCTGCCTGGCCAGGGCGCGATGCCGGACTGCATGCGCAGCCTGCGCGAGTCCGGCGTGCAGGAGGCCCTGCTGACGGCCTCCCGCAACAAGCCTCTTATGGGAGTGTGCATCGGCGAACAAATGCTGTTTGATGTCAGTGAGGAAGGCAATGCCGCCGGCCTGGGCCTGTTACCCGGCAAAGTGGTGCGCTTTCAGCTCGACGGCCAGCTGCAGGAAGACGGCTCACGCTTCAAGGTGCCGCAAATGGGCTGGAACCAAGTGCAGCAAACGGCGTCTCACCCGATGTGGCAGGATATTGCCGACAACGCGTATTTCTACTTCGTGCACAGCTATTTTGCGCAGCCGGAGCAGGCCGCGCATACCGTTGGCCAAACTGTCTACGGTGCGCCGTTCAGTTGTGCCGTCGCGCGTGATAATATTTTTGCGACCCAGTTCCACCCGGAGAAAAGTGCCGCGGCCGGACTGCAGCTGTACAAGAATTTTGTCCACTGGAACCCTTGATTTCTTTTTTATACTTACTTAAACCATCATGCTGCTTATTCCTGCCATCGACCTCAAAGACGGTCACTGCGTTCGCTTGAAACAAGGCGATATGGAACTCGCCACCGTATTCTCCGAAGATCCGGCCGAGATGGCCCTGCATTGGCTGAAGCAAGGCGCGCGCCGCCTGCACCTGGTTGACCTGAACGGCGCCTTCGCCGGCAAGCCGAAGAACGAGGCGGCCATCAAGTCGATCTTGAAAGCGGTGCAGGACTACGCCGAGGAAAACGACCTGGACGAAATCCCGGTGCAACTGGGCGGCGGCATCCGTGACCTCGACACCATCGAGCGCTACCTGGACGCCGGCATCACCTACGTCATCATCGGCACCGCTGCGGTCAAAGAGCCGGGCTTCCTGCACGACGCCTGCGGCGCCTTCCCTGGCCACATCATCGTCGGCCTGGATGCCAAGGACGGCAAGGTTGCCACCGACGGCTGGAGCAAGATGTCCGGTCACGAAGTCATCGACCTGGCCAAGAAGTTCGAAGCCTATGGCGTGGAATCGATCATCTACACCGACATCGGCCGCGACGGCATGATGGGCGGCGTCAATATCGAAGCCACCGTCAAGCTGGCGCAAGCTGTCAAGATTCCGGTGATCGCCTCCGGCGGCCTGCATAATCTGGCCGACGTGGAAGCGCTGTGTGCGGTGCAGGACGAAGGCATCGAAGGCGTGATCTGCGGCCGTTCGATCTACGAAGGCACGATCGACCTGGCATCGGCGCAGGAGCGCGCGGATGAGCTGAGCGGCGACCTGATCGAGGAAGAAGACGAATAACCATGCTGGCTAAACGCATCATCCCCTGCCTGGACGTGACCGATGGCCGCGTCGTCAAAGGCGTCAACTTCACCGAGCTGCGCGACGCCGGCGATCCGGTGGAAATCGCCCGCCGCTACGATGAGCAGGGCGCCGATGAGCTGACCTTCCTCGACATCACCGCCACCAGCGATAACCGTGGCCTGATCCTCGACATCATCGAAGCAGTGGCGTCGCAGGTCTTCATTCCGCTGACCGTCGGTGGCGGCGTGCGCGAGGTGGCCGATGTGCGCCGCCTGCTGAACGCCGGCGCCGACAAGGTCAGCATGAACTCGTCGGCGGTGTCGAATCCGCAGCTGGTGTATGAGGCTTCGCAGAAGCACGGCTCGCAGTGCATCGTGGTGGCAATCGACGCCAAGCAGACTGCGCCGGGCAAGTGGGAAGTATTCACCCACGGCGGCCGCAAGGCCACCGGCATCGACGCCATCGAATGGGCCAAGAAAATGGAACAGCTGGGCGCCGGCGAAATCCTGCTGACCAGCATGGACAAGGACGGCACCAAGTCCGGCTTCGACCTCGGCCTGACGCGTGGCGTGTCCGACGCCATCAGCATTCCGGTGATCGCCTCCGGCGGTGTCGGCGGCCTGCAGGACCTGGCCGACGGCGTCAAACTGGGCAAGGCCGATGCGGTGCTGGCCGCCAGCATCTTCCACTTCGGCCAATATTCGGTCCAGGAAGCCAAGCGCTTCATGGCGCAGCAGGGCATTCCGATGCGCCTGGATGGAGTGGCGGCATGAACGCGCCGGTCCAGCCCAAGGCTGCCTGGCTGAAAAAGGTGAAATGGGACGAACACGGCCTGGTGCCGGTGATCGCCCAGGAAGCCGTCACCAACGATGTGCTGATGTTTGCCTGGATGAACCGCGAGGCGCTGGCCAAGACGGTCGAGCTGGGCGAGGCCGTCTACTGGAGCCGCTCGCGCAAGAAGCTGTGGCACAAGGGCGAAGAGTCCGGCCACGTGCAGAAGGTGCTGGAAGTGCGCCTGGATTGCGACGAGGACGTGGTGCTGCTGAAAATCGAGCAGGCCGGCGGCATCGCCTGCCATACCGGCCGTCATTCCTGCTTCTTCCAGAAATTCGAGGGCGACGCGCAGGAAGGCGACTGGCAGAATACCGAGCCGGTCCTCAAAGACCCATCCGACATCTACAAAGGCAAGTAAGCATGAGCACCATCCTGGACCGGCTGGCGGACGTGATCGAATCGCGCAAGCCAGCCAACGGCGGCGACCCCGCCACCTCCTACACCTCCAAGCTGTTCACCAAGGGCGACGACGCTATCCTGAAGAAAATCGGCGAGGAAGCCACTGAAACCGTCATGGCCGCCAAGGATGCGCGCGCTGGCGGCGACAGCGGCAAGGTGCTGTACGAAGTGGCTGACTTGTGGTTCCATACGCTGGTGCTGCTGGCGCAGTTCGACCTGAAGCCGCAGCAAGTGCTCGATGAACTGGCGCGCCGCGAGGGCGTGTCCGGCATTGAGGAAAAAGCTTCCCGCAAAGAATAAATGGAGTCCAGAGTGGAAAACTGCATCTTTTGCAAAATAGCTGAAAAGAAAATTCCTTCGACCACCGTGTACGAAGATGATGATCTGCTGGCCTTCAAGGATATCAATCCGCATGCGCCTGTGCACCTGCTGGTGATTCCAAAAAAACACTATGCAACGTTGCAGGATGCTGCGGCCGAGCCTGAATTGCTAGGCAAGATGATGGCGCTGGCCCCCCGCTTGGCAGAGGAATTCGGCTGCTCGGTCAGCTATGATGCGGACGGCACGCCGACCCGTGGTTACAAAGCCCTGGTTAACAGTGGGCCGGATGGTGGCCAGGAGGTGTACCATCTGCACTTGCATGTGATCGGCGGGCCGCAACCATGGGGCGGCAAGCGTTGAACTGACGCAGAACAGCCTTATTTACCTGAGAAACGGCGCTTCGCGTATACTATCGCTGCGGTTCTAGGAATCAACGAATTTAATCCAGGCGCAATGCGCCTTGTAAGGGGAATATGATGGGTTCTACTAGCTGGGTACATTGGGCAATTTTGCTGGTTGTCGTGATCTTGATCTTCGGCACCAAAAAGCTGGGCAATATGGGTTCGGACATCGGCAAGGCTGTCAAAGGCTTCAAGGATGGCGTCAAGGGCGGTGAAGAAGACAAGCCAGCCGCACCTGCGCCAGGCACGATCGACGTCGACACCAAAGAGAAGAAGTAATCTCCGGCGCGTATGATCGATCTGGGTCTCACCAAAATTGCTGTCATCGGCGTGGTCGCGCTGATCGTTATCGGTCCTGAAAAGCTGCCCAAGGTGGCGCGCATGGCCGGGACGTTGTACGGCCGCGCCCAGCGTTATCTCAACGACGTGAAGTCCGAGGTGACGCGGGAAATCGAGATGGAAGAGCTGCGCAACCTGCAAAAGGAAGTGCAGGAAGCCGCGCAAAGCGTCAAGTCGGAAGTGGAAAACTCGATTTCGCAAAACATGGCGGATGTCGAGAACAGCTGGAGCGACAGCTCATCTACTTCGGAGACGGCGGCCTCGTTCGGCTATTCGGCGTACAGCCACGTCACCACCGACGACCTGGCGCGCAAGGCGCGCGAGTTCCGCCGCAAGAAACTGGTGCGCAATTCCGCCATTCCCAACTGGTACAAGCAGCGCAACGGCGGCAAGATGCATGTGACGTCCGGCGCGGCCCGCGTGGCGCGCTTCCGTCCGCGTGGCCCGACCAATAGTTCTTTCTACTAAATGAGTACACCTAACCAGGGCGAAGAGACCTTTATCTCTCACCTGATCGAACTGCGTGACCGCCTGGTCAAGGCAACGATCGGCATTGCGATCATGTGCATCGGGCTGATGATCTGGCCGGGGCCTTCGCGCATCTATGACATCATTGCCGAACCGATGATTGCCGCGCTGCCGGTTGGCTCGAAGATGATCGCTACTGGCGTGGTGTCGCCGTTCCTGGTGCCGATGAAGGTGACGCTGGTGATTGCCATCATCCTGGCCTTGCCGTGGGTGCTTTACCAGCTGTGGGCGTTTGTGGCGCCGGGCTTGTATGCGCATGAGAAGCGGCTGATTGCGCCGCTGGTGATTTCGTCGTCGGCGCTGTTCATGGGCGGCGTGGCGTTCTGTTATTTCCTGGTGTTTGGCCGGGTGTTCCACTTTATCGCTGAATTCTCGCCGCAGTCGATTGCGGTGACGCCGGATATCGAGAACTATCTGGACTTCGTGATGTCGATGTGCCTGGCGTTTGGCGCGGCGTTCGAGGTGCCGGTGGTGGTGGTGATCCTGGTGCGCATGGGCCTGGTGACGGTGGCCAAGCTGAAGGAGATTCGTCCTTACGCGGTGGTCGGTGCTTTCGTGATTGCGGCGATTGTGACGCCGCCGGATGCGGTGTCGATGTTCTCGCTGGCGATTCCAATGTGCCTGCTGTTCGAACTGGGCCTGCTGGTGGCGCCGTTGTTCGTCCGCATTTCCACTGCGCCGGAAGAAAAAGCCTGAGCGTTACGGCAGGCGGCTGATGACGTAGATTAGCGCTGTGATTTGCACCGCTTGCAGCGCCAATGAAATTCCCACCATCCAATACACGGCAGTCAGCTTGCGGTCGACATACGCCCGCAAGCGCTGCTCCAATGCCTCCAATTTGGCATAGATATCCGCGCGCAACATTTCGATGCGGGCGATCATGTCGGTTCTGAGAAGAACCAGTTCGCTCGGCGCGACCGTGGCTTCTGCCAGCGCGTGACTCAGTGCGCTAGCTTGTGCCTCCGCTTGTTCTGCCGGAATGCCGGCTTCAATCAGATTCCTGACGTACTCAAGAGTATTAAATTTGATGGGCATGGTCATGATACCTCCCGGATTTGATCGTAGCAGAAAACGGCCGCGTCGGAGCCGTTCCCCATCGTATCGAATCACCTGCCCATCAGTTTGAGCGCGCGCAGGATTACTGCGTCATCAGGCCCTTGATCACGCGCACTGGCGCGCTGCCGTAGCTGAGGAATTGCTCGTGGAATTCCTTCAGGTTGAAGCGCGGACCCAGCTGCTGCTTGCGCTGCTCGCGCAATTCCATGATCTCGCTGTAGCCGCTGAAATAGCTGGTCAGCTGCACCGACGACACTTGCACGCGGTGCCACTTCTCCACCGCTTCGGTGCGCGTCTGGAAGGCCTGGCGCGTCAGCAGATCGATGGCCTGCTCTTCGGTCATGCCCAGCACATGCACGCTGTAATCGAGGATGGTGTTGGTCACGCTACGCAGGTTCCACTTGGAATACATCAGCCACATCTCCGGCGCGTTGTCGCCATAGCCGGACTCCAGCATCATGCGCTCGCCATACACCGCCCAGCCTTCCACCATCGCGCCATTGCCGAAAATCGACTTGACGATTGATGGCGAACGGTTGGCGTACACCAGCTGCGCATAGTGGCCCGGAATCGCCTCGTGGATATTCAGAATCTGCAAGATCCAGTGGTTGTACTCGCGCAGGCTGCTTTCGGCCTGCTCCGGCGTCGCGTTATCCAGCGGCGTCACGTTGTAGAAGGTGCGGTCCTGCGGACGATACGGTCCTGGCGCATCGATGCTGGCGCCCGCCACGCCAGCAGCATAGGCCGGCGTCGCACGCACTTCCAGCGGCTTGTTCGGGTCCAGCGTCAGCAGGTTCTTGCTGATCACCCAATCCTGCAGCACCGGAATCTGGCGCTTGATCTCGTTGACGAAATCCTCGCGCGCCACATGGCGCGCCGACAGCTTGTCGATCACCAGGCCGATCTTGGCAAAGCGGTCGGCCGGCTTGGCGGTGCTGCCCATGGTCTTGTCCCACAGCTCATCGGACAGCTTGTCCATATTCGCCAGCAGTTCTTCGCGCGTCGCCAGCGCTTTCTGATAGGTCTGCTCGGCGGTGCTGGCCGACTGGATATCGTAGGCAAACTTCTGCTCATACAGATCCTTGCCCAGGCGGAAGGAGCGGCGGCCCTTGGTGTCCATCTGCTTGTCCATCTCGGTCAGGAAAGCCACGTAGTTGTCCACCGCCGTCAGCGCAGCATTGATGCGCTGGGTGTACTGCTGCTTCTCCACCGCCGTCAGGATCGACGCCTGCGCTGCCTTGTCAACTTCGATCAGCAGGTTCTGCACGCCAGGCGCCTGCTTGATCGCCAGGCGGGTATGTTCGCGCGTCGGGTTGATGATGTTGGCGCGCGCCGCTTCGTAGTAGTCCGGAATGCTGGCGATGCGCTTCAGCAGCGTGCGCAGGCGCTGCGGCTGGGCCGCGTATTCGGTATTCAGGATCAGGTCGATCGGACCGGCGACGTTGTAGCTGGCCGGATTCCATTCCCATTCACGCAGCGTGGTCAGGCGGAAGCGGTCGGCTTCCAGCTTGTTGACCAGCAGCGCCAGGTCGGTGCGCTGCTTGGACGCCAGGCCATTGGCCTTGACCGCGCCGAAGCGCGTCAGCCAGTCGTTGATGAAGGCCAGCTCCTTGGCCTGTTCTTCCCTGTTCGGCACGGTCAGCACGGCGGCGGTGTCGTACTTGCCGGCGTAGATCGCGCTTTCCGAATCGATGCGCCACAGCGCGTTGAGGAATTGGTTGCTCAGGTTGTCGAACTGGCGGTCCTGCCAGCGTTCGGACGCCACCTTGAGCGCCGGCACGCTGGCTGCGGCGGCGACAGTGCGGCCTTTGCCGGAAGCCTTGGCTGCAGCCTTGCCATTGCCCTTGCTCTTGCCGGCCTTGCCTGATTTGCCGGCCTTGCTGCTCTTGGCCTTGCTGGCGCTGCTCTTCTTGGTCGGCACTGCTTTTTTCTGCGGTGTAGCGGCGTCGGCCGGCGCGGCGGCCAGTGCCGCCATCAGCGCCGCCAGCGCGAATTTAGTCTTGATCATCATATACAGCCTTGTCTTCGAAGCGGAAGAGATTATCATTAAACCGCCCGCTTGAGGCCGTCCGATACAAGCCGAAATTATTTCTTCAAGCCCTCTTGCAGCATCGCTAACATTTCAGAAGACGACATGCGGCCACTGACATCGCTGCCTTCCAGCAGGCTGTCGGCGAGGTCGCGCTTGTGCTGGTGCAGGTCGACGATGCCTTCCTCGATGGTATGCCGCGCCACCAGGCGGTAGATGGTCACCGGCCGCAACTGGCCCATGCGGTGGGCGCGGTCGGAAGCCTGGTCTTCCACTGCCGGGTTCCACCACGGGTCCATGTGGATCACGTAATCGGCGGCGGTCAGGTTGATGCCGACGCCGCCCGCCTTCAGCGAAATCAGGAACACATCGCCGTCGCCGGCCTGGAAGGCGTCGACGCGCTTCTTGCGGTCGGCCATCGAGGTCGAGCCGTCGAGGTATTGGTAGCTGACGTTCTGCGCGTCCAGGTGTGCGCGGATCAGCGCCAGGTGGTCGACGAACTGGCTGAACACCAGCACCTTGTGCTTGTTCTCCAGCAGGCCTTCCAGCAGGTGCGCAAAGGCCGCCAGCTTGCTGCTGGCCAGTCCCAGCTCCGGCGCGATCAGGTTCGGATTGCAGCAGGCGCGGCGCAGCTTCATGATCTCGGCCAGGATCTGGATCGATTTCTTCTCGGCCGGCCCTTCGACCTTTTCCAGATTCTCCAGCGCGGCGCGGCGCAGCGATTCGTACAGCGCCGTTTCGTCGGCCGACAAATCCACTTCCAGCGTGATCTCGGTGCGCGATGGCAGCTCGGTCAGCACCTGCGACTTGGTGCGGCGCAGGATGAACGGCTGGATCAGGCGGCGCAGCCGCTTGCGCGCACCCAGTTCGGCGCGATGGTCCTGCGGCTTCTCGATCGGTGCGGCGAAGCGCAGATTGAATTGCTCGATGCTACCCAGCAGGCCCGGATTGATGAAGCGGAACAAATTCCACAACTCGCCCAGGTGATTCTCCAACGGCGTGCCGGTGACCG
>Ga0308157_10003920_pt1 | contig 20655 bp, 17 predicted proteins | sample PhyBR1_FD_201035 | JGI IMG/M metagenome (GOLD analysis project Ga0308157, IMG submission 201035) | Phyllosphere microbial communities from UC Gill Tract Community Farm, Albany, California, United States - DLSLB.R1 | ecosystem: Host-associated > Plants > Phyllosphere > Unclassified | place: USA...
TGCATGGTAGGCAGTTTGACTGGGGCGGTCTCCTCCTAAAGTGTAACGGAGGAGTTCGAAGGTACGCTAGGTACGGTCGGACATCGTGCTAATAGTGCAATGGCATAAGCGTGCTTAACTGCGAGACTGACAAGTCGAGCAGGTACGAAAGTAGGACATAGTGATCCGGTGGTTCTGTATGGAAGGGCCATCGCTCAACGGATAAAAGGTACTCTGGGGATAACAGGCTGATTCCTCCCAAGAGTTCATATCGACGGGGGAGTTTGGCACCTCGATGTCGGCTCATCACATCCTGGGGCTGTAGCCGGTCCCAAGGGTATGGCTGTTCGCCATTTAAAGTGGTACGTGAGCTGGGTTTAAAACGTCGTGAGACAGTTTGGTCCCTATCTGCCGTGGGCGTTGGAAATTTGAAGGGGGCTGCTCCTAGTACGAGAGGACCGGAGTGGACGAACCTCTGGTGTACCGGTTGTCACGCCAGTGGCATTGCCGGGTAGCTAAGTTCGGAAGAGATAACCGCTGAAAGCATCTAAGCGGGAAACTTGCCTTAAGATGAGATTTCCCAGAGCCTTGAGCTCTTTGAAGGGTCGTTCGAGACCAGGACGTTGATAGGTCAGGTGTGGAAGTGCAGTAATGCATTAAGCTAACTGATACTAATTGCCCGTACGGCTTGTCCCTATAACCTTAGCAGGTTATGGTGAATGAGAAGTACGTTGGAACGTTCGTTGATACAACTTCATTACCCCATTACTTACTGATTCCAGATTCTGGGCGACGCGAATGCGCGCAGCCCGTACAAGTCAATGCCTGATGACCATAGCAAGTTGGTCCCACCCCTTCCCATCCCGAACAGGACCGTGAAACAACTCTGCGCCGATGATAGTGCTGCAACCAGTGTGAAAGTAGGTTATCGTCAGGCTAGTTATATTAAAAAAGCCCCTTCCAATGATTTGGTCGGGGCTTTTTTTCGTCTGTCACATCCATGTAACGTACTCTGGCTAAACTTGCTTCCTTTTCAATCGAGGCAAGCAAAGCATGAAAAACTTTTCCCTGATTTCGCTGGCGGTGTTCTCCGTGCTGGCCGGTTGCGGCGGTAGCGATACGGCGGCGCCAGCCAAAACGCCGACCACCGGCGTGTTCCTGGACGGCGCGGTGGAGAACCTGGATTACGTCGCCGGCACCGCCGCGAAAGCCAGCACCTCGGCCAAGGGAGAGTTCACCTGCTACGCCGGCGATACCGTCAGCTTCAGCATAGGCGGCGTCGCGTTGGGCAGTGCGACATGTGCTGCCACCATCACACCTTTGCAACTGGCCGGCGTGACCGACGTTAAAGACACCAAAGTGGTCAACCGCTTGTTGGCCCTGCAGCTGCTCGATGAAGACAGCGATCCATCGAACGGCATCAAGATCGCCTCCGATGTTAAAACCGCGCTGGCCGCCAAGAGCGCCGACTTCTCGCTGGACGCTGCCGCCTTCAACACCGCGATGAGCGCCAACCTGGCCGCCGCCGGCGCGAAGTACGCCGCCCGCACCATTGACGACAGCCGCCGCGCGCTGGTGCGCGAGCACTTCGAAGATACGCTGGCCTCCAAGGTGGGCACGCCGGTGGCGGAGTCCTTCACGCAGACCACGCCGTTGGGCGCGGTCGTCGTCAGCGTCACGCGCTATCAGATGCAGGCCGCGGCCAGCTACTATGTGCCATACGAAGGCAGCAATGCCAAGGTCAAGGAAGACTTCCCGCAAGGATTTCTGCCTTCGTACGGTTCGTCGCTGGCCTTCAAGGGTACCAATGCCAACGGCGACCTGGAATTCTACGGCCTGACCGACCGTGGTCCGAACGGCGATGGACCGAACCTGCCGGCGTTAACCGGTAACGGGGTCACCGGCGCCAAGATATTCCCGTCGCCGAGCTTTGCGCCGTCGTTCGGCGTGATCACTGTCGGTAAAACCGGCGCGGTGTTGACTTCGTCGACGCCGATCAAGGTATCGGCTGCGGTCAACGCTTCCGGCCTGCCGGTAGCACCTGGCGCTTTGGGCAACTCGGCCGAGCTGCCGGTGGTCGACACGATGAAGTACGACGCCTCCAGCAAGGCCACCTTCAACGCCGGCGGCCTGGATACCGAAGCGATCGTCGTCGACAAGAAGCGCAACGTGCTGTGGATCTCCGACGAATACGGTCCGTTCATCATCAAGGTAGATCCAGCCACCGGTATCATCCTCAACAAGTACGCGCCAGGCAGCGGCCTGCCCGACATCTTCCAGAAGCGCCGCGCCAATCGCGGCATGGAAGGCCTGACGCTGGACATCAGCACCGACAAGCTGCACGGCTTCCTGCAAAGCCCACTCACCGACGGCACGTCTGCTTATTCGGTGACCGGCAAAAACGAGTCGATCGAACGCTACGCGCGCTTCACGCGCTGGGTGGAATTCGATCCGGTCGCGGGCACCACGGGCAAGATGTACGCTTACCCGCTCGACGCCTCCGACTACCAGGATGGCCGTACCGGCAATGCCAAGCTGGGTGACCTTGTCGCTTTGGGCAATGGTAAATTCATCGTGATCGAACAAGGCGCAGCACCGAACGGCAAAGTATTCAACAAGTTGATGTTGGTGGAGATCGGCGCGGCGACCGATATCGCCGGCGCGGCCTACAACGCCAAGACTTCTGACCTGGAGAAGAGCAGCATGGGCGGCGTGGCAGTCAACGGCGCCGATTGGAAATCGGTGACGACGTTGAAGAAAACCCTGCTGCTGGACTTGAACGCGATCGGCTGGCAGGCGGAGAAAGCCGAAGGCCTCACTATTGTCGACGGCAATACGCTCGCACTGGCGAACGACAATGACTTCGGCCTGAAAACCAAGATATTCACCGCAGCAGGCGTGGCGCTGGAAGATGCCGATGTCACCAAGTGCACTGTCGATGCGACGGGCACGATCGTCACCAGCAGCGCGGCCGGTTGCAATGCCGCGAACACGATCCGCGTCGCGCGCGGCGAGGACCGTGAGCGTCCAAGCCGTCTTTGGCTGATCAAGTTCACCAAAGCGTTGACGGCGTTTTGATTCAGGCCGCACTGCCTTTGCTGATGCTCTCGCCATCCTCCTTGCGCAACGACCAGAAGGTCAGCGAGGACAGGATGGTGAGCACCGCCAGCGTCAGGAAGGCGTGATGCAGGGCGCCGGTGAGCGCCAGCCGGTTCGATTGCGGCAGGCCGCCCAGGAACCAGCCGGTAATCAGCGAACCGGTCGCCAGCCCGAAGCTCATCGACAGCTGCTGCATCGAGCTTGCCATCGTGCTGGCCATGCTGGAGTCGGCGCTATCCACGTCGGCGTAGGCGATGCTGTTCATGGCGGAGAATTGCAGCGAATTGAAGAAGCCCAGGCACAGGCTGATCATCACGATCACATACAACGGAATTCCCTGTTGAACAAATGAATACAGGCTGATGGTCAATCCGATCAACACCGTGTTGACGGTGAGGACCTGGCGATAGCCGAAGCGGCCCAGCACCCGCACCGATATGAACTTCATGCCCATGGCCGCGGCGGCGGACGGCATCATCAGCAGGCCCGATTGCCATGCCGGCAGTCCCAATCCAAGTTGATACAGCAGCGGCAGCAGGAAGGGCAGTCCTCCGACGCCGATACGTGTGATGAAACCTCCAACCACGGAAACGCGGAAGGTGCGTATCTTGAACAGCGCCAATCGCAGCAAGGGGAAGGCCGCGTCCTTCGCGTGCCACACATAGGCCGCCAACAGGCTGCAGGCGATGAACAGCAGTACTGTGGCAGAAGTGATATCGATCTGGTGTTCGCCGAAGATCTCCAACAGCCATGACAGCAGCGCCACGCCGGTGCCGAACAATACGAGGCCGACGATGTCCAGCGGCCGCGCATCGTCGCCGTGGTAGTCGGGCATATAGCGGTGTGCCAGGAAGATCGCCATCGCGCCGACCGGCACGTTGACGAAGAAGATGTCGCGCCACGTCAGCCAGTGCACGATCAAGCCGCCGATCGTTGGCCCGAGCAGAGGGCCGATCAACGCCGGGATGATCACGAAATTCATCGCCGCCAGCAGTTCGGACTTGGGAAAGGTGCGGACGATGGTCAGGCGCCCGACCGGCATCATCATCGCCGCGCCCAAGCCTTGCAGCAGCCGAGCCGCCACCAGCATCGGCGAATTGACCGACAGCCCGCACAGCACCGACGCCACGGTGAATATCGCCACTGCGCTCATGAACACCCGGCGGGTGCCGAAACGGTCGGCCATCCAGCCGCTGATGGGAATCGATACCGCCAGGCTGAGGATATAACTGGTGACGACCGCTTTCAAACTGAGGGGAGTCACTTGCAGGCTGGCTGCCATGCTGGGAATCGCCGTGTTGACGATGGTGGAGTCCAGCTGCTCCATGAACAGGGCGGTTGCGACCACCCACGGAAGGTAGCTCTTGGCGGCGGATGTATTCATGCACCGATTGTCACACAAAAGCCACGCGCAGGTTATAGGTCATAAGGCGGTCACGAATCGGGCGTAAGTTGGCGCACATCGAAATGGCCGATGGAGTTGATATGGACGCTAAGTCGCTGCTACCTGGTCGGCGCGGGTTTATTCGCCAGATGGGCGCCACCGCTTTGCTGGGTGTGGGCGCGGGCGCGGGTTTGAGCGGTTGCAGCAGCACTGCGGCCAGCATCGCCGACGACACCCCGGCCGGTTTCGATCATGGCGTGGCCAGTGGAGACCCCCTCATCGACCGGGTGATATTGTGGACCCGTGTGACGCCGCGCCGCAGCGACGACAGCGGGGACATCGCCGTCCGCTGGCAGATGGCGACCGATCCGGCCATGCAGGCGGTGGTGGCCCATGGCAGCGTGACGACGTCGGCTCAAAAGGACTACACCGTGAAGGTGGATGCCACCGGCCTGCTGCCGGGGCATGTCTACTATTACCAGTTTGCGGTCGATGCGGTGAAGTCGGTCGTGGGGCGCACCAAGACGCTGCCGCGCGGCGACGTGCGCCAGGTCCGGCTGGCGGTGTTCTCGTGCTCGAATTATCCGTCCGGCTACTTCAACGTCTACGCCGATGCCGCGCGCCAGGACGATATCGACGCAGCGCTGCACATCGGCGACTACATCTACGAGTACGAAAGCGACGGCTATGCCTGCGGCAATGCGGAGGCGCTGGGCCGCGTATCCGAGCCGCGCGAACTGCTGCTGCGGCTGGAGGACTACCGCCGCCGCTATGCCCAGTATCGCACCGACCCCGATTTGCAGGCGGTGCACGCCGCGATGCCGTTCATCGCCGTGTGGGACGATCACGAATTCGCCGACGATACCTGGCGCGACGGCTCGGCCGAACACACGGCTTCGGAATATGGTCCCTTCACTTTGCGCAAGCTGGCGGCCATGACCGCCTATCATCAGTGGATGCCGATCCGCTCCCCCGATCCTGCGGCCCCGGAAAAGATATACCGTTCGTTCGACTTCGGTGGCGTGGTATCGCTGCATATGCTGGACACGCGTCTGATTGGTCGCGACCAGCAGCTGATGATGTCCTCCTACTACGACGAACATAAGCGCTTCGACGTCGAGAAGTACAAGCACGACGTCTGTTCGCCACGCCGGCAGATGATGGGCGTCGAGCAGATGGCGTGGTTGGAGCGGCAGGTGCAGGATTCCAAGGCGCGCTGGCAGATGCTGGGCCAGCAGGTGCTAATGGCGCGCATGGAATATCCCACCGCCGTTGCCATGGGCGAGTGCAATTGCACCGACTATTCCGCGTTGAAGAAGCGTGCCGCCGCCGATCCTTCCTGCGTCAGCGGCAAGGAAAAACGCTGGCTGACCGCGCCGACGCTGCCCTGCTATATGGATTCGTGGGACGGCTACCAGAACGATCGCGAACTGGTGTTCGCCATGATGCAGCGCCATCGCAAGAACATGGTGGTGCTGGCCGGCGACACCCATAACGCCTGGGCCAGCGACCTGCATGACGAGCAGGGGCGCCAGGTGGGCGTGGAGTTTGCGACGGCGTCGGTTTCATCGCCAGGCATGGAGGGCGCCTACCCGGACCGCGACCCCGAAGATGTCGCGAGCATGATGCTGGATTTGATCGAGCCGCTGTACTACGCGCAAACCAGCAAGCGCGGTTACATGATCGTCACCGCCAGCCACGAGCAGGTGCGCTGCGACTGGCGGTTTGTCGATACCGTCTTCAAGCACGAGTTCACGGCCGCCACGGAACGCAGCCTGCGTACCTTGCCGGGACCGGGCAATCGCAGGATCGAGGAGTGCCCTGGGGCTTAAGGCGCTCCGGCCGGATTGTCCCAACGGTCTTCGAACATGACGTCGGACAGCGGCCGGCGCTGGTCCCACTTTTCAAGCTCCAACATCGGCGCGGTGTAGAACTCGTCCACCTGGCCCACGCATAGCACGGCGATGGGCTGGCTGCCGGCCGGCATGCCGCAGATGTCGCGCAGATGCTGCGGATCGAACATCGATACCCAGCCGGCGCCTATGCCTTCCGCGCGCGCGGCGAGCCAGAAGTTCTGCAGGGCGCAGGCGGCGGAGGCCAGGTCCATTTCCGGCATGGTGCGGCGGCCGAAGACATATTGATCCCGCTTGTCGATCAGGCCAACGACCAGCACTTCGGCGCAGGCTAATATGCCTTCCACCTTGAGCTGCATGAATTCCTCGGCGCGCTTGCCCAGCGCTTCGGCGGTCTTGATGCGCTCTTCGTTGACGTGTTGGTGTATCTGCGCGCGCAGCGCGGGATTGGTGATACGGATGAAGCGCCACGGCTGCATCAATCCGACGCTGGGACCATTGTGGGCAGCGCCGATGAAGCGCTCCAGCTGTCCCGGCTCCAGCGGACCCGGTTTGAAGTGGCGAACATCGCGCCGCTCGCGGATGGCGCGGTAGACGCCTTCGATTTCGGCGGGCGCAAATGCATGTGGGCTGGCGGCGCTCATACGGATGCCTCCTTGCTGCGCAGCGCAAGCAGGGCGTCCAGCAAGGGTTGGGTGGCGTCCGCGATGCGATCCAGGCTGGCCTCGCGCAACGCGCTGGTGTCCACCGTGTTTTGCGTGTGCAGTCCCGCCCAGCGCAATAAGGCGCTGCTGGCTTGCGGCGTGTCGAACAGGCCGTGCAGGTAGGTGCCGAGGATCTGGCCGTCCGCCGAGCGCGCGCCTTCGGGGCGGCCGTCGATGATGAAGGCCGGCGTGTCGAGCGCACTTCCGGCCGAGGTGCCCATGTGGATTTCGTAGCCGCTCACGCTGGCCTTGTCCTCGTCGAAGGCGCATACGCCCTGTACCTGCACCAGCCGTTTGTCGGCCGTCATTTCGGTGTTCATGTCGAGCAGGCCGAGTGCGGGGGAGGTGCCTGGCTTGCCCTCGATGCCCAGTGGGTCGGTCACGCTGTGGCCCAGCATCTGGAAGCCGCCGCAGACGCCGATCACCTTGCCGCCATAACGCAGGTGGCGGGCGATCTGCTCCGGCCAGCCTTGGGCGCGCAGCCAATCCAGATCGCCGCGTGTGTTCTTGCTGCCGGGGAGGATGATCAGGTCGGCCGCAGGTATCGGTTCGCCTTGGCGCACGAAGTGCAGGTCCACGTCCGGGTGGGCGCGCAGGGCGTCGAAGTCCGTGTGGTTGCTCATGCGCGGCAGGCTGGGGACCACCACGCGGAAGGCGCCGCGCGAAGCCTGGACCGGCTGGACCGCGTCTTCGGCATCGAGGAACAGGCCATGCAGATAAGGCAGCACCGCCAGCACCGGCTTGCCGGTTTGCTGTTCGAGCCATTCCAGGCCAGGTTCCAGCAGCTTGATGTCGCCGCGGAAGCGGTTGATGACGAAGCCGATGGTGCGGGCGCGCTCGCTCTCGGACAAACAGGACAGGGTACCGACGATGTGCGCGAACACGCCGCCACGATCGATGTCCGCCACCAGTATCACCGGGCAGTCGACCTTTTCGGCGAAACCCATGTTGGCGATGTCGCGGTCGCGCAGGTTGATCTCCGCCGGACTGCCGGCGCCTTCGACAACCACAGTGTCGTATTGCGCCAGCAGGCGCTGGTGTGATTCCAACACCGCCTGCATGGCGATGGTCTTGTATTGGTGGTAGTCGCGCGCATTCATCTCGGCGCGCACTTTGCCGTGGATGACGACCTGGGCGCCGATATCGCTCGATGGCTTGAGCAGCACCGGGTTCATGTCGGTATGCGGCGCGACGCCGGCGGCGATGGCCTGCAGCGCCTGGGCGCGCCCGATTTCGCCGCCGTCCGCCGTGACGGCGCTGTTGAGGGCCATGTTCTGCGGCTTGAATGGCGCAACGTGCACGCCGCGACGCTTGAGCAGCCGGCACAAGGCGGCAACGATGGTGCTCTTGCCGGCGTCGGAGGTGGTGCCCTGAACCATCAGGGTCGAATAGGGGAAGCTCATATCAGTTTTTCCGGTGCTGTCGCGCCAGTTCCAGTTTTTCGCACAGGGCGGCGGTGCCGGCGACCATGCGCGGGCCGGCGCGGTTCAGCAGTTCGCCGTCCAGCGTGAACAGGTTGTCGTTGCGGACCGCCTTCATTGTCGTGTAGGGGCGCCACAGGCTTACGCCGCCGTAGTTCTTTTCGCTGGTGCCGAAGATCGCCTCGGGATCGGCTTGCAGCACCGCTTCGTTGCTGACCACTGGCGCCGTCACCTTCAGGTCGGCGAAGATATTGACCCCGCCGCACAGGCGCATCGCGTCGCTGACGATGGAGACGCCGTTAAGCGTGTAGAGGGGCTTGTCCCACACTTGATAGAACATGCGTACCGGCGGACGGTTGGAATATTGTTTGGCCAGCGCGGCGAACTTCTGGCGGATTTCGGCGGCGGCAGGCTGCGCGACGCTCTCGGTGCCCATCAGCTGGCCCAGGCGCTGCACGTTGTCGGCGATGCCGTCCAGTTTTGTCGGCTCGCTGTGGAACATCGGGATGTTCAATTGGCGCAGCGTTTCGATCTGGCGTTCGGAGGAGCCGTGCATCCAGATGACGATCAGGTCCGGTTTCATGGCAATGATGCGTTCCATGTCGACCTGGCGATTGTCGCCGATGCGCGGAAGCTTCTTGGCTGCTTCCGGGTAGTCGCTGTAGGTGACGGCGCCGACGATCTTGTCACCGCCGCCGGCCGCGTACAGCAGCTCCGTCACGTGCGGCGCCATGGCGATGACCCGCTGTGCAGGCTTTTGCAATGTGACGGCATTGCCGTCGTCGTCGCGCACGGTGATGGCGGCGCTGGCGTTGGCAGCCATCGCCAGTATCGTCAGGCCGGCCAGTAGTTTGCACGTCGATTTGTTCATGTGTGTTCCTTGTTGATCCATTCGTTCAGTGCCTTCTCCAGCCGTTGCCAACCTTCCTCGTCGGGCGGCAGACCGAGTCGGATGCCGCGCGCGGCCTGTTTGAACAGCCGTACCCAGATTCCGCGTTCCGCCATGTGCTGCCAGAAGGCTTCCGCGCGGTCCTCGCTCCACCATTGGAACAGCGCGGTGCCGGCCGAGCGGATGTCATGCGCCGCCAGTAGCCGGTGCAGGCGTTCGCCGCTTGCCAGAAGCTGGTCGAGCGTATGTTCTTGCCACGCCTGGTCGCGCAGCGCGGTGAGGGCGATGTGCTGGGCCGGGCCGCTGACGGCCCAAGGCCCCAACAGGTCCGCCAGATCGCGTAGCAGGTCGGCGTGCGCCGCCACGAAACCCAACCGGATGCCGGCCAGCCCGAAGAACTTGCCGACCGAGCGCAGGACGATCAGGCCGGGACGACCGCTGTGCGCGGCGACACTGTTGTGCTGCGCCGTGTCGCCGAAGGCTTCGTCGACCACCAGCCAGCCGCCGCGTGCCGCCAACTGGTCTGCCCATTGCAGCAGCTGGGCTGCGGGTACGCTGGCGCCGGTCGGGTTGTTGGGATTGCAGATCACCATGACGTCGCTGTTCGCGACCGCTGCATCCAGCGCGTCATATGGCGTTTGCGTCAGCGTGTGCCCGTGGTCGTTCCAGTGGTGCGCGTGTTCGGCGTAGGATGGTGCGGCCACGGTCACGCGCGAAGGTTTGCGCAAGCGGGGCAGCGCCTGGATCGCTGCCTGCGTTCCGGCGACCGGCAGCATCAGCGGCGCGCCGTAGTAGGTTGCTGCGGCCAGTGCCAGTTCCGGATCGGCTTCGGGCAGGCGGTGCCACGCATTGCCGGGCAGCGCCGGCGCGGGATACCAGTGAGGATTGATGCCTGTCGAGAGGTCCAGCCAGTCGTCGCGGCCGAAGCGCTGCGCGGCGTCGCGCAGATTGCCGCCGTGTTCAAGCATGTGCGAACTCCATCCATATGGCGACAGCGCTCGCGACGGCCAGCCACAATGCCGTGGTACGTGCGACCAGCCGCCATGCGCGGCTGATGTCGGTGCCGGTGGCGGGCAGGCCTTCACCCAGCGGCGGACGCTGCTCCACTTCGCCGTCGTAGATGGCGGCGCCGCCAAGCTGCACGCCAAGCGCGCCGGCGCCGCTGGACATGACCGGTCCCGCATTCGGGCTGCTCCAGGCCGAAGCCTGCGTGCGCCAGCAATGCAAGGCGCGCAGCTTGGCCTGTACGCCGGACGCCAGCAGCACGTAGGAGAGGGCGGTCAGGCGCGCGGGGATGTAGTTCAATGCATCGTCGATGCGGGCGGCGGTGCAGCCGAATCGCAGTAGCCGCGCCGTGCGATAGCCCCACATCGCATCGAGCGTGTTCGCCATGCGGAACAGCACCGCGCCGGGACCGCCGGCGACGATGAACCAGAACAGGGTGCCGAAGACGGCGTCGTTGCCATTTTCAAGCAGGGATTCCGCGCTGGCCTTGGTCAGTTCGGTTTCGCTGGCGCTGGTGGTATCGCGGCTGACGATGCGGGCGGTCAGCAGGCGGGCATTGAGCAGGTCATGCTGCGCCAGCGCATCGGCGATAGGCAGGTTGTGGTCGCGCAGGCTGCGCAGGCCAAGGCAGAAGTAAAGCATGATGGCGTGCGCCATCCACGCCATCCATGGCAGTGCGCCGTTGGTGCCCAGCAGCCGGACCAGCAGCGCGGCGAGGGCGGTCAGCGGCAGCACGGCCAGCGTCCAGGCCAGCGCGCCGCGCCAGAAGCGCAGGCAGCCGCGGTTGAGGCGCCGCTCCAGCGCCATCGCCAGGTTGCCGAAGCCGACCAGCGGATGCCAGCGGCGCGCTTCGCCCAGCATCAGGTCGAGCAGAACGCCCGCCACCATCAGCAAGGCGATGACGCCAAAACTCAAACCTGTCAGCACGGCGCTCCTTTTAGCACCAGCGGCAGGCCGGCGGCCACGAAGACCGCGCGATCGCACAGGGCGGCCATGGCCTGGTTCAGGCGTCCCTGTTCGTCCACGAAGCAGCGGGAGATCGCGCCGAAAGGCATGATGCCCATGCCGACTTCGTTCGATACCAGCACCACGTCGCTGGCGCACTTGGTCAGCGCGCTGGCCAGCATGTCCTGCTGTTCGTGGAAGAGCGCGGGCAGCGTGATCTCGCCGACGTCCGGATATTGTTCGCCGCTGCTGAAAAGCAGGTTGCTGAGCCAGAGCGTCAGGCAGTCGACCAGGATCAGGCGGTCCGGCGAGGACCAGCGCAGCAACTGGTTACCCAGTGCCAGCGGCTCTTCCACCGTGGTCCATTCGCTCGGTCGGCCGGCGCGATGATGTGCGATGCGGGTGGCCATTTCGGCGTCGCCGGCGGTGGCCGTGGCGATGTAGACGACTTCCTTGCCCGACTCGATCGCGAGGCGGTCTGCGTAGCCGCTTTTACCGGAGCGTGCGCCCCCGAGAACCAATGTACGTGTCATGCTGCGCTCCTTGAAAACAGGGCGGCGGCTGCCGCCGGATTGGATGGAAAGTACGCGTGAAAATACGACGCCTTCAGGGAGCCTACGTGATACCAAGCCTCACCCTGAACGGCGGATGGATGTTTGATAGTGTACGCCGTTGGCTCCACCGCTGTCTCCAGCTTGGAGTAATGGAACGTGTGGCCGCGCAGGACGCCGTGTTCCGTCGTCAGTCCCTGTGAACCGAGGCCCGCAAGGCGCGCTTGCATCGCCACCGCGCCGGGCAGCACGCCGGCCATGGGCCACAATGCGCCTGCCTGGTCGGCAAGGGTATCGGCCAGCGCCATCATGCCGCCGCATTCGGCCACGATGGGCATGCCGGCCGTGTGGGCCGCGCGGATCGATGCTTGCCATATCGCCGCTTGCGACAGCGCCTCCGCATGCAGTTCGGGATAACCGCCCGGCAGATAGACGGCGTTCGTTTCCGCCGGCACGGGCTCATTGGCCAGTGGCGAGAAGAACGTCAGCGTCGCGCCTAGCTGGCGCAGGGTATCCAGGTTGGCCGGATAGATGAACATGAAGGCCGGGTCGCGCGCGACCGCAATGGTCTGCCCCGCCAGCAGCGGTGCTTGCGGCTCCTTGGCTGACGGGATCTCGATGCGTATGGGCGGCAGGCGCTCCCATGCCGCTTCGTCGAACACCAACTGGTCCGCCAAGTTGTCGAGCAGTTGTTCGATGTCGATGACTTCGCCGGGCAGCACCAGGCCGAGGTGGCGCTCGGGCAGCGACTTGGCCTGGCGCGGCAAGGTTGCGAACAGGGGAATGTCGCGCAGCGAGGTCGCCACCATCTTGGCGTGGCCTTCGCTGGCGACGCGGTTGGCGATCACGCCCGCCATCTCCACCGGGCCATAGTCGCGCAGGCCGTGAACCAGCGCACCGGCGGTTTGCGCCATGGCGCCGGCGTCGATCACTGCCATCACCGGCACGCCGAATTCGCGCGACAGGTCGGCGGACGACGGCGTACCGTCGTACAGACCCATGACGCCTTCGATCAGGATCACATCCGCTTCGGCGGCGGCTTGCGCCAGCTGGCTGCGGCACAACTCATGGCCGACCATCCACAAGTCCAACGAGCGCACCGGCGCGCCGCTGGCGCGTTCCAACAGCATCGGGTCGATGAAATCCGGGCCGCATTTGAACACGCGCACCCGTTTACCTTGCCGAACCAGTTTGCGCGCCAGTGCTGCTGTCACCGTGGTCTTGCCTTGGCCGGAGGCGACGGCCGCCACCAGCACGGCCTTGACGTCGATATGCGCGGCCATTACCACTCGGTGCCCAATTGCGCGCCAATGCCTGCCTTGAATGCGTGCTTGACGACTTCCATTTCGGTGACGGTATCGGCGATGGCGATCAGCTCCGGCGGCGCACCGCGTCCGGTGATGACGACATGCTGCATCGCTGGACGGGCCAGCAGATCGTTGATGATGGTATCCACGTCCAGGTAGCGGTACTTCAGGGCGATATTGAGTTCGTCGAACAGCACCAGGCCGATTTCGGGATCGGCCAGGAAGCGCTTCGCCTGTTCCCATGCCAGCTGCGCCTTTTCGATATCGCGCTCGCGGTTCTGGGTTTCCCAGGTATAGCCTTCTCCCATCGAATGGAAGCTGACCTCCATCGGGAAGCGGCGCAGGAACAGCTCTTCGCCGGTCTGCATCGCACCTTTGATGAACTGGACCACGCCCACCTTCATGCCGTGGCCCATGGCGCGGATCACCATGCCGAAGCCGCTGGAGCTTTTGCCCTTGCCGTTGCCGGTGTTGACGATGATGATGCCGATCTCCTTGTCGGCGGCGGCGATCTTGGCGTCGATGATGGCCTTTTTGCGTTCCATGCGAACGCGATGGCGCTCGTTCAGCGCTGCGGTTTGCTCATCGATGCCGTCGTTATTTTGTTGAGTCATGCTGGGTCCTCCGTGGGGATGAAGATACTGCGCTTGCCATGCTGGATGATGTCGATTGGATGCCCGAGGTAGTCGCCAAGGATATCGGCCCGCATCACCTCCGCCGTGGTGCCGGCCAGCCAGCGGCCGTCGCCCATCAGCAGCAGCGCGTGAGTGGAGACGCTGTGTGCCAGCGTCAGGTCGTGGCCGATCATCACGGCGGTCTTGCCTTGGTCGCGGCACAGGCGCGCCAGCAGGCTCATAACGCTGACCTGGTGCGCCAGGTCCAGCGCATTGGCCGGTTCGTCGAGCAGCAGCAGTGGCGTGTCCTGTGCCAGCATGGCGGCGATGGCCACGCGCTGGCGTTCGCCGCCGGACAAGGTGCGTACGTCGCGCTCGGCCAGTTCGGCCACTTCCATAGCCTCCAGCGATTTCAGGGCGATGGCGTGATCGTCGCTGCCTTCCCAATATCGGTTGCCGTGATAGGGGTGGCGGGCCGACAGCACGGTTTCGATCACGCTATAGGCGAAGGCGTCGCTGCGGCTTTGCGCCAGGAAGGCGCGCTGGCGCGCCAGTTCGGTCAGCGGCCAGTCGGCCAGGGCGCGATTCTGGATGGTGACATAGCCGCCGTCCGGGTTGCGCAGGCCGGCCAGCGTTTTCAAGAGGGTGCTTTTGCCGGCGCCATTGCGGCCGATGACGCTCCAGCATTCGCCTTCGCGCACCCGCCAGTTCAGATCCGCGATCAGCTGGCGCTGGCCGATTTTCAGGGAAAGGTCGTGGGTACTGATCATCATTTGCGCAGCCGGTGCAGTTGATACAAGAAGATCGGCGCGCCAATCAGGGCGGTGATGACGCCCACCGGCAGCTGCTGCGGCGCGATGATGGTGCGGGCCAGCGTGTCGGCCAGCAGAAGGAAGGTGCCGCCGGCCAGCGTCGCCGCCGGGATCAGCACGCGGTGGTCGGCACCGACGGCGAAGCGGCAGGCGTGCGGCACGATCAGTCCGACGAAGCCCACACTGCCGGCGCTGGTGACGGCGCTGGCGGTCAGCAGGCCGGAAGCGAAGAACAAACCCTTGCGCAGCGCGCCGACGCGGATGCCCAGCGTGGCGGCGGCTTCGGCGTGCAGCGCCATCACATTCATGGAGCGGGCGCTGCGCACGGCGAATACCAGGCCGCAGGCCAATACGATCCACGGCATCGCGCGCGATGGCGCGCCGGCCAGGTCGCCGATCATCCAGAAGATCATGCTGCGCAAGCGGCTTTCGGGAGCGATGGAGAGCATCAGCGTCACCAGCGCCATGCAGGCGGAGGACAGGATCACGCCGGTCAACAGCAGCAGCGCGGTGCCGCCTTCGCCCGCCGTGCCGCCGCGCAGGTCGCGCCGGGCCAGCAGGTACAGCATCATCGCGACGGCGACGGCGCCGCCGAAGGCCGAGGTATCGACCATCCAGATGGCGCAGCCGAACAGCATCGCGGCCAGGGCGCCGACGGAGGCGCCGGCGGAAATGCCCAGCACATAAGGGTCGGCCAGAGGGTTGCGCAGCAGCGCCTGCATCATCACGCCTGTCAGCGATAGCGCCGCGCCGGTGACGAAGGCGGTCAGCGCGCGGCTTACGCGAAGGTCGAGCAGGGTGGATGCCAGGGTGTTGGTCTGGCCGTGCAGCAGGTCGTTGACTGCTGCGGGAATATCGGAGAGGGGAATCGAGACCGAACCGCTCATGCCCGAAAAAATCAGGCTGGCAAACGCGAACAGCACCAGCACGGTCAGGGTGACGGTGGCGCGTTGTCGCAGATTGCGGGAGAAAGAATGCATGCACTGCTTTCAAAAAGAGGCTGCCGGGCGCTCGGCGGATGCGCTTCCCGTCCGGCAGGTTACACTATTACCGCTTACTTGTAGCCGTAGCGGATGCCGGCAAACAGCTTGGACATCGGCGTGGTGTAGTTGCGCGCCAGGTCGTACTGCTTGTCGCCGACATTGTTCCAGCGGACCAGCGCAGACCAGTCGCGGTTGAAGTGATAGGTCGCGTACAAATTGACCAGGCCATAGCCGCCCATGCGGACGGTGTTGGCAGTGTCTTCGTAGCGGTCGCCGGACAGTTCGATCTCCACGCCGGCCTTCAGGGCGCCGGCGCTGTAGTCGGCCATCAGGTTAGCGTGCTTCTTGGCGCGGCGCTGCAGGCGCTTGTCGCTGGTTTCGTCCCTCGGATCCTGCAGGTCGATGTTGGCGGCCAAATTGAAGCTGCCCAATTGCTGGCTGGCGGCCATGGTCAGGCCCTCGAGCAGCGCGTGGTTGACGTTGTAGGCGCAGCCGTAGGAATAGTCGCCGGCGTAAGGGCATGGCGTCGTGTTCACCAGCAGGTCGGTCAGGCGGTTGTGGTAGTAGCTTGCGCTCAGCGCGGTGGTGCCGTTGTCGTAGCGCAGACCGATTTCGGCGTTCTTGCCCAGTTCCGGTTTGTTTTTGTCATTGCCGTAGCCTGGGTAGTACAGTTCATTGAAGGTTGGTGCGCGGAAGCTGGTGCCGTAGCTGGCGGTGGCGCGCAACGCCTGCGTGAAGGTGTAGCCATAGCCGATGGAGCCGGTGTTCTTTCCACCGTAGACCGATTTATCGCGGCGCACGCTGGCGTTGAACAGGTTGTCGCCTCGGCGGGCGTTGTACGAAGCCGCCAGCGAGTTGGTGGTGCGCTGCGAAGCGTCCAGCGCGAAGCCGCTGGTCTGCACTTCTTCCTTGCGGTGGTCGTACAGCAGTTGCAGGACGTCGGCGCCGATCTGCACATCATTCTGCCAGGTGAAGTCGGTTTGTTTGGTGTTGGCCTGCGAGTAGCCGAACGCCGAGGCGCTGCTGTAATTGGCGCCATCGTCCTTGGCCTGCGAGTACTGCACCAGGCTTTGCCAGGTCGGCAGGATCTGGTTCTTGCTGTAGACGGAGGCGTTTTCGAGCTTCGCGTGCGAGCGCACATCGTAGGACGAAGGGCCGTTGTCGTACTGCGAATCGAGTTTGCTATGCAGGAGCAAAGCGCCTACTTCATGGCCTTCGGCCAGGCGCAGGCTGAATTGCGCCGCCGCGCTTTCGCGGTCGTAGCCATCCTTGTCGGCGTTGTAGGACTTGCCGATGGTTGGGCGGGTGGCCGAGAAACCGTCCGACTTTTCCTTGCCGGCGCTGATCGCGTAGCTGATGCTGTGCTCACCGCCGGTGGCGCCGGAGACCGAAACATCGCCCTCGCGGGTGTTGTCGGTGCCATAGCCCGCGAAGGCGGTGAATGCTGGCGCGCCCTTGCCCTTCTTGGTGAAGATCTGGATCACGCCGCCGATGGCGTCGGCGCCGTACAGGGAGCTCAGTGGACCGTAGACGATTTCGATATGGTCGATGGAGGTCAGCGGCAGGGCGCTCCAGTTGGCGGCGCCGGTGGTCGAGGAGCCGATACGCACGCCGTCGACCAGGACCACGTTCTGGTTGCTATTGGCGCCGCGGATAAACACGGTGGAGTTGGTGCCTGGGCCGCCGGTGCGGGCGATCTCGATGCCGCGCTGGCGTTGCAGCAGGTCGACGATGGAGCCGGCGCCGGATTCGGCGATCTGCTCGGCGCTGATGGTGACGCTATCGCTGATAACGTCGCCCAGTGGCTGGGGGCTGCGGGTGGCGGTGACCAGCACGGTGCCGGCGATTGGTTCTGCGTGAGCGTAGGAGGCGGCCATTGCCAGTGCCAGCGACGTCAGGGCCGCCGGACGGAAGATACGAAGATTCATCATGTAGTTTTTCTGTTAATAGCAACCGGCCGACGTCCCCGTGGGCCAGATTGAACAGAAGCGGAGAACCGGACGATGCATGCAGCGGAGCGCCGATACCAATGCCGGCTCCTTCCGTTCGCGCACATCCCGTTCGCTCACTTCCACCTGATTTGGCCGGTATCCGGGCTGGCAAGTTAGACCTTCTCACCTTCCCATGCGGAGCACAGTGGTTTGTCTGAGGAGGGCTGTCGCGCATGCGCTGCGACACTTGCTTACCGTTGCGGGGGCAGCACACGTGGGCCTTGGTCGAGTGGACCAGGAGCTTCGTGTTTCCCGTTTAACTGCGCATCTGGACAGACGCGCGGGCACCAAAACCCCGCCATTATACGGGTTTGCGCTCCGGAGGTCATTGGCTGGAGGTTGGGCTTTGCAGGATCAGCGTGGCGCCGTAGCCGATTTGATGTGGGTGCCGGGCCGCCTGCAATGCCATTCCGGCAGGCGCCAGGCCGGTGTGGCATGCGGATAGCAAGCGCATTGCGCCGGCATGGCAGATGACGATGGCGTCGCGTTGCTGGCGCTGGAGGTCGGCGTAAAAAGCGGCGATGCGGCCGGCCATCTGCAGCACGCTCTCGCCGCCGCCGGGGCGGTAGTTGACCAGGTCCGCGACCCACGCGTCGATGTCGGCGCGCGGGATGTCATCCCAGGCGCGCATTTCCCAATCGCCGAAGTCGATTTCGGCGATGCGCGCGTCCAGCAGAGGGGCTGGGGATTGCAGCAGCGGCGCCAGTTCCGCTGCGAGCCTGGTGCAGCGTTGCAGTGGGCTGCTATATACAGGCAGTCCGTGGGGCAGCGCGGCCGACAGCGCCGTCAGCGTTCTCGCCAGCTGATCCTCTGATACTGCGAGGTCGCTGCGGCCGTAGCAAATGCCGGTGGCAACCAGCGGCTGCGGATGGCGAACCAGTATCAGGCGCATGGCGTTACCAAGGCAGGGCGCCGTGGTGCATGCTGGCCAGCACGCACAGATAGAACGCCACTTCGCTGAGCTGTTGTACGGCGCCGAGGCAGTCGCCCGTGTAGCCCGCGATGCGGCGAATGCATTTGCGGGCCAGCCAGGTGGTGGCGATGGCGCCGGCGGCGATGCCAGCTGCCAGTGCGCTCCATGTGATCCATCCGCAGGCGATCATCGCGAACGCTGGAATGGCGGCGGAGGCGGCCGCCAGTGAAAATTCGGCGCCGCTCATTTTTTGCGCCAGCGGCTTGGCCTTGCCTTCCGCGCGCGCGTAGTCGAGTCGCCAGATCAGCGAGGTCGCCATCAGGCGCGATAGCGGATGGGCGACAAACAACGCGGCGATGGCCGTGAGCGGAGGCAGCATCGACAGCGTCGTGCACTTGGTGACGAGCAGGCAAATGATGCCGATGGCGCCATATGCGCCGATGCGCGAATCCTTCATGATCTCCAGCACGCGCTCCGGCGTCATGCCGCCGCCGAAGCCGTCGCACATGTCGGCAAAGCCGTCTTCATGGAAGGCGCCGGTGGCGTAGATGCCGGCAGCGGTCGACAGCAGCACCGCGACCGGGGCTGGCAGGACCCACGCCGCCAGCGCGTACACGCCGGCGGTGATGGCCGCCACCACAACGCCGACCAGCGGGAAATAGCGCGACGCCTGATTCAGCCAGGCGGCATCGAAGCCCACCCAGCCGGGGATCGGCAGGCGGGTAAAGAACTGCAGCGCGGTGAAGAACAGGCGTAGCTGATGCACGGCGCGTTACTCGGACTTCTCGCTGACCTGGGCCGATTCGAAGGTGGCCATCTGGTTCAGGAAGTTTACCGACGCATGCAGCAGCGGCAGCGCCAGTGCGCAGCCGGTGCCTTCGCCCAGGCGCAGGCCCAGGTTCAATAGCGGCTTCGCGCCCAGCGCGGCCAGCATCTGCTGGTGGCCGTTTTCGTTTGAGCAGTGGGCGAAGACGCAGTAGTCCAGGATCGCCGGTTGCAGGCGGGCCGCGACCAGCAGTGCGCTGGTGACGATGAAGCCATCGATCAGCAGTACTTTGCGCAGTTCGGCCGCTTTCAGCATGGCGCCGGCCATCATGGCGATTTCCAGTCCGCCGAAGGTGGCCAGTACGTCCAGTGGTTCGGTGACGTCGTGCTTTGCCGCCGCCGCTTCGATCACACGCTGTTTATGCAGCACGCCTTCCGCTGACAGGCCGGTGCCGGCGCCTACGCATTGGGCGACCGGGATGCCGGTGAGCTCGTGCATCAACGCTGCTGCTGCGGTGGTGTTCCCGATGCCCATCTCGCCGAAGCCGACCACATTGCCGTTCAATTCGGCGGCCAAGGCCATGCCGGCGGACAGCGCGGCCTCGCAGGTGGCGCGGCTCATTGCTGGTTCGTGCGCGAAGTTCTGCGTGCCATGCGCCAGCTTGCGGTCAGTCAGGCCGTCGCGCGGGCCGAAGTCGTGATTGACGCCGGCATCGATGACGCGCAGCTCGCAATTGTTTTGCGTCGCGAAGACGTTGATGGCGGCGCCGCGCGCGAGAAAGTTCTCGACCATCTGCCAGGTAACGTCCTGCGGATAAGCGGAGATGCCTTCGGCAACCACGCCGTGATCGGCGGCGAACACCAGTATGGCCGGCTGCGTAATCGCGACGTCGCGGGTGTTCTGTATCAGCCCTATTTGTTTGGCCAGCGACTCCAGTACGCCCAGACTACCCAGCGGCTTGGTCTTATTGTTGATGGCCTTGTCCAGTAGGGCGGCCAGCGTCTCGTTATTAGTAGCAGGGATAGTTGGAATAAACATATGGGCGACTTATAAATCGGAGAAGTCGCTATTTTACTCTTGCAAGCTGCGCCTGCTCTTGCTATAGTTCGCCTCCCCGCAAAACGCAGCATGCAAATGCAGCGAAGAGCGGAGAAAAAACAGGCTTGACGAGATAAACGAAACACTTCATAATCTTGCCTCTTCGCTGATGAACACAACGCTTCTTCAGCAAGCAGTACCGAATAAAGTTCTTTAAAAATTAACAGTCGATAAGTGTGGACGTTTGATGAAAGTGCACAGCAGACTAGTTCTGCTGATACTTAAAATATCAAATGTTCACAAGAAGTAATGAAATAGGCGCTACGAAAGTAGTGGCCTGTCAGTATTTTGAGTGAGCGACCCGTCAGCAATGACGGTGACACGAAAGTGTCAAATAAACA
>Ga0308157_10003922_pt1 | contig 20646 bp, 22 predicted proteins | sample PhyBR1_FD_201035 | JGI IMG/M metagenome (GOLD analysis project Ga0308157, IMG submission 201035) | Phyllosphere microbial communities from UC Gill Tract Community Farm, Albany, California, United States - DLSLB.R1 | ecosystem: Host-associated > Plants > Phyllosphere > Unclassified | place: USA...
GAAGGCCATGTGAAGACCGTGGGCGCCGATGCCTACATTGCCAAGTTCGCGGCCGACGAGCTGGCCGCGACGCTGCTCGAGGTGCTGTCGCACCGCTGAACGGGCACCGACCGGCCTGGAGAATCCCTGCATGCGCGGCGGGCCGCAAGACGCGGCTTTTTTCAAAAATCGGGGCATTATGCATTTTTTGCATAATCCGACGTGAACTTGGCCTTGGACGGTGAGTGCGGCCAGCGATAAGCTGTGCCACCTCCAACCGTTTTTCACAAGGAACCTCCATGTCACAAAAAGTCGCCGAAGGCGAGAGCGCCATTGCACCGGCGTCGGCCGTGCCGTCGTACCTGCAAGCGGACAACCTTGGCCCCTGGGGCAGCTACCTGCAGCAGGTGGACCGTGTCATTCCGCACCTGGGCAGCCTGGCGCGCTGGGCTGAAACCCTCAAGCGCCCCAAGCGCATCCTGATCGTCGATGTGCCGATCCACATGGACGACGGCACGGTGGCGCACTTTGAAGGCTACCGGGTGCAGCACAACGTCTCGCGCGGTCCCGGCAAGGGCGGCGTGCGCTTTCACCAGGACGTGACGCTGTCCGAGGTGATGGCGCTGTCAGCCTGGATGTCGGTCAAGAACGCGGCGGTCAACGTGCCCTACGGCGGCGCCAAGGGTGGCATCCGGGTCGATCCAAAGAAGCTCTCGCGCGGCGAACTGGAACGCATGACGCGCCGCTACACCAGCGAAATCGGCATCATCATCGGCCCGAACAAGGACATTCCGGCGCCCGATGTGAACACCAACGAGCAGGTCATGGCCTGGATGATGGACACCTACTCGATGAACACCGGCTCGACCTCGACCGGGGTCGTGACCGGCAAACCGGTGGACCTGGGCGGCTCGCTGGGCCGGCGCGAAGCCACGGGGCGCGGCGTCTTCACGGTCGGTACCGAGGCGGCGCGCCACATCGGCATGGACATTTCAAGGGCACGGATTGCCGTGCAGGGCTTTGGCAACGTGGGCGGCGTGGCCGGCAAACTGTTTGCCGAGGCGGGCGCGCGCATCGTCGCGGTGCAGGACCATGGCGGCACGATCTTCAAGGAAGCCGGCCTGGATGTGCCGGCCCTGATGCAGCACGTGGCCGAAACCGGCAGCGTGGCCGGCTTTGCGCAAGCCGAAGTCCTGGCCAACGACAAGTTCTGGGAAGTCGAGTGCGACATCCTGATTCCGGCGGCACTGGAGCAGCAGATCACGGCGGCCAATGCGGGGCGCATCAAGGCACGCATGGTCATCGAAGGCGCCAACGGGCCCACCACCCCGGCGGCCGACGACATCCTGCGCGACAACAACGTGCTCGTGGTGCCCGACGTGATTGCCAACGCCGGGGGCGTGACGGTGAGCTACTTCGAGTGGGTGCAGGATTTCTCCAGCTTCTTCTGGGACGAGGACGAAATTAACGCGCGACTGGTGAAGATCATGAAAACCGCCTTTGCCAGCGTCTGGCAGGTGGCCGAGGAAAAGAAGGTCAGCCTGCGCACTGCCACCTTCATCGTCGCCTGCCAGCGGATTCTTCACACGCGCGAACTGCGCGGTCTGTACCCCTGACGTGCAGGGCCCTGCCTTTTAGTGCAGGGTTTCCTTCAAGGCAGGCAGCATGGGGAGCGGCAGGACTTCAATGCCCTCCTCCAGCAGTTCGACCACCTCGCGCGGGCTGGCCTGGCCGCGAATGTTGCGTGCTTCGGCCTCGCCGTAGTGCATGCGCCGCGCCTCCTCGGCAAATTGCGCGCCAACGTCCGGGGTCGACGCCATGACGTGGCGCAGCGCCTGCAGCATCGCCGCCTGCACTCGAGTCGCCATGCCTTGCGAATTGCCCGCATCCTTGGGAGCCGATGGGGGAATTTCGCACTTCAGCATTGGGCCAGCAGCGCCCCCCTCTGCAGGAACAGAACTATTGCCGGAAATTTTTGTTTTGTCGTGCCTGGCGTCTGCCGATGACGGACGAACGCCCAAATTGAGCCGGGGGGCACTGGGCAATTTCTGGATGGCATGGTCGGCACACCGCGGGCACTCGATGAGCCCGCGCTCGGACTGTGCCTGGAAGTCTTCCTCGGAACCAAACCATCCTTCAAAGGCGTGGTCGCGGGAACAGCGGAGATTGAGAACTTTCATCGGGGCGAGTATGGCAACACCGTCAAGGCGCTGCGGACTGCCACTCCAATGTCCATGCACCCGACAGCAGGTTTTGCAACCACAAGCTGCCTGCCAGGGTTTTGGCATCCGTCACCTGGCCGCCAAAGCACCAAGCCAGCAGTTCCTGCGGTGTTGCGCTGAACACATCGAGAAATTCGCCAGCATCAAGCTGTCGCTCACCCGACACCAAGCCGCGGGCAAACCAGATGTCGATGAATTCCGTGGAATAGGAAATTGCCGGATGCAGCACACCCGCCCTGGCCCATTCGCGTGCCGTATAACCGGTTTCTTCCCTCAATTCCCGCTGTGCACAGGCCAGGGAAGACTCGCCGGTGTCGAGTTTTCCGGCCGGGAACTCGATCATGACGTCATGCAAGGGGTAGCGGTACTGGCGCTCGAGCACCACACAGCCGTCGTCGAGAAGCGCCACGATCATCACGGCACCGGGATGAACCACGTACTCACGGGTGGCTTCGCTGCCATCGGGCAAGCGGGCAGCATCACGCCGGACTTGCAGAAAGTGTCCGTTGAGAACACTTTCCGAACCAATCATCAACTCCGACAAATGCACGTCGTCCTTCATTTGAGGAAGTCCAGAGCCAAGCACTGGGTTCATGATCGTTTGAAGAGATAACGGTAAGTGAAGCCGGGGAAGGCAAACGTCAGGAAAAGCGTGCCAGTGATGGCGTAAAACTCCCATCCCTGGGGTGCGATCTGACCGTTGCGCTGCTCAAGGTACAAACCCAATGCGCCTAACAAGAGGTACCAAACCAGCATTTCTGCCAGGCGAACCGCCAGGTTTTTGGGCGCACTGAGTCGATAAACCGAAAAAAGACGGTTGCTGATGAACGGCAGGTTGGCCATCAGGAGCGCCAGCAGTAAGATCAGCCAGACTGATGCGGTCTGATTCAACCTCAGACCCCGAGCGTGTTCACAATACTGTTGATGGACTGGGCGCACAGCGCCATCAAGCTCCCAGGCGCAATGCCCAGAATCAAGAGCAGCAACCCGTTGAAGGCCAAGACAACCCGGGCATCCGCCGAAGCTGAAATTGGCTGGGCGTTGTGCTTGTGGGGCTCGTCGAAATACATGACCTTGACAATTCGCAGGTAGTAAAACGCACCGATCAGCGACATGAACACGGCAAACACGGCCAGCACCAAATGACTGGTTTGGCCTGAAGAAATCAACGCCTGCAAAACGCCCAGCTTGGCATAAAAACCCACCAACGGCGGCAAACCGGCCAGCGAAAACATGCTCATGGCCATCACGCCTGCGTAAAGCGGGCTGCGGCGGTTCAGGCCGGACAGGTCGGTGATTTCCTCTGACTCATGGCCGGCACGGGCCAACAACAGCATGATCCCGAACGCAGCCAACGTGGTCAGCACATAGGTCAGTGCATAAAACATGGCCGCGCCGTAAGCCGACTCTGTGTTGAGCTGGTTGCCATTGACCACCCCGGCTAGAAGGCCGAGCAACAAAAAGCCCATCTGGGAAATTGTCGAAAATGCCAGCATGCGCTTGAGGTTGGTCTGGGCAACAGCCGCCAAGTTGCCAACCAGCAAGGAGCCGATGGCCATCAATGCCAGCATCTGCTGCCAGTCAATCGCCAGCGGCAGCATGCCTTCAACCAGCAGGCGAATGCACATGGCAAAAGCAGCCAGTTGTGGCGCGCCACCGATCACCAAGGTGATGGCTGTCGGAGCACCGTGGTAAACGTCGGGCAACCACATATGGAATGGGACTGCGCCAAGCTTGAAAGCCAAGCCGGCCACAATGAACACCAGGCCGAAGACCAGCACTTGGTGCTTGACCTGTCGGCTGGCAATGGCATTGAAGACTTCATTGATGTTGAGCGACCCAGTTGCACCATAAAGCATTGACAGGCCATACAGCAGGAAACCCGAGGCCAGCGCCCCCAAGACAAAATATTTCATGGCGGCTTCGGTCGACTGGGCATGATCCCGGCGCAAGGCCACCAGGGCATAGCTGCACAGCGTCATCAGCTCCAAACCCATGTAGAGAATCAGGAAGTTGTGGCCTGAAATCATCACGAACATACCCAGCAAGGCGAACAGGCTCAGGGTGAAAAACTCACCGCCCCGCAACATCTCACGGTCGGCAGCATAAGGCCGGCCGTAGACTATGGTGACCATCAACGCAATGCTGGAAAAACACTTCAGCCAGCTTCCCATGGGGTCAACGACCACCATGTTTCCAAATCCATAGAAAGTCTGCCCCCCCATTGCATAAGACGCTTCCATGACAGCAACGGCACCGAGCGTCAGCAGCGTCAGCACATAAGTCAAGGTACGTTTTGGCGTTTTAACGCCAAGGTCCACCAGCGCAATCACGCACGCCATGACCAATAGGATGAGTTCGGGATAGACCGCAATCCAACTGAGTTTGTCAATCATCTGAATTCTTTGAGTATGCTTAGTTCAGTTTCGAAAGCGCGACATGCTTGAGCAGATCAGCCACCGAGGTGTTCATCACATCGGTAAAGGGCTTTGGATAAATTCCCATGTAAAGCACAGCAATGGCCAGCAAGGCAAGCATGAGAAATTCACGGTTGTTGATGTCCAGCATTTCCTTGACATGGTGGTTGGTGATGGGACCAAGGTACACCCGCTTGTACATCCAGAGGGTGTAAGCCGCACCGGAGATCAGGGCCGTGGCGGCGGCGGTGCCGATCCAGAAGTTGGCCTTGACCGCACCCAGAATCACCATCCATTCGCCCACAAAGCCAGCCGTTGCGGGCAAGCCGCAATTGGCCATGGCAAACAACAGGGCAAAAGCCGCAAACTTGGGCATGCTGTTGACAACGCCGCCATAGCTAGCAATTTCTCGGGAATGCATGCGGTCATACAGCACGCCAATGCAAAGGAACATGGCCGCCGACACAAATCCATGAGCAATCATTTGCACAATGCCGCCGGACACCGTCAAGTCGTTGAAGAGGAAAAACCCCAGCGTCACGAAACCCATGTGCGCCACGGATGAATATGCCACCAGCTTTTTCATGTCCCGCTGAACCAGCGCAACCAAGCCAACGTAAATGACCGCGATCAAGGAAAGCGCCACCATGAGCCCAGCCCATTCACGCGAAGCGTCTGGCGCAATCGGCATGGAAAAACGGAGAAAACCGTAGGCACCGAGCTTGAGCATGATGGCTGCCAGCACGGCAGAGCCACCTGTCGGAGCCTCGACGTGAACGTCAGGCAGCCAGGTATGCACCGGCCACATCGGCACCTTGACCGCAAAGGCTGCAAAGAAAGAGAAGAAGAGCAGCGTCTGTGCCGTGCCGGACAGGGGCAATTTATGCCATGCCAGGATGTCAAAGCTACCGCCCGACTTGTTGTACAGAAAAATCAACGCCACCAACATGAGCAGCGAGCCCAGCAGCGTATAGAGAAAAAACTTGAACGCCGCGTAGATCTTGTTTGGTCCACCCCAAATACCAATGATGAGGTACATAGGAATCAAGGTGGCTTCAAAAAAGACATAAAACAGCATGCCGTCCAGCGCGGCAAAAACACCGATCATGAGCCCGCTCAGAATCAGGAACGATGCCATGTACTGGTTGACCCGCGTCGTGATCGATTCCCAGCTGGCAATAACCACAATCACATTGATGAAAGCCGTCAACAAGACAAACCAAAGCGAAATTCCATCAACGCCCAAGTGGTAATTGATGTTGAACCGTGGTATCCAGCTGCTTTTCTCGACAAACTGCATCGCCGAGGTAGCAAGCTCAAAGTTGTTGTACAAGGGCAGCGTGACCAAAAAACTAAGGATTGCGCCAATCAAAGCAATCCACCGAACAGTACCCGCTTGATTTTCCCGCCCCAATGCCAGTAAAACAACGCCAAAAACGATCGGCATCCAGATAGCTAGGCTCAACAATCCCATTTTTCTTTTCCTTGTTTTTATAGATTGTTCTTATCGATTGAGCCAGACGAAATACGTCATCAACACAAAGACCCCGATGATCATGCCGAAAGCATAGTGGTAGATATAACCCGACTGCAGGCGGCGCACTATGCCAGAGATCCAACCGACCAATTTCCAAGACCCGTTGACCAAGGCACCATCGATCAGTGCTTGATCGCCCACTTTCCAAAGTGCCGTTCCCAATCCACGGGCACCACGGGCGAAAATGTTTTCGTTGATCCAGTCGAGGTAATACTTGTTTTCAAGCAGCTTGAACACAGGCATGGCATTGCGCTTAATGGCAGCAGGCAAGGCTGGATTGACCATGTACATGTAATAGGACAACACAACACCCGATAAGGCCAGCCAGAAAGGCATCGACATCAGACCATGGGTTGCCATTGCGACAGGACCATGAAATGCATGCGCCAGCTCTTCCATTGCTGGATGACGTTCCAGATTGACAAAAATCGCACCCTTGAAAAAATCACCAAACAGCATGGGTTCAATCGTCATAAAGCCGATCACAACCGAAGGAATTGCCAGTAGGATCAATGGCAATGTGACAACCCATGGCGATTCGTGAGGCTGGTGATGTGCATCGTGATGCCCATGGCTGTCGTGTGCATCATGATGCGCATCGGGATTCAGTTCATACCGTTCCCTGCCATGAAACACCAAGAAATAAAGCCGGAATGAATAAAAAGCAGTTACAAACACGCCCGCCAAAACGGCGAAGTAGGCAAAACCGCTCCCCCAGAGATGGCTTTCTGCCACCGCCTCGATGATACTGTCCTTTGAATAGAAACCCGAGAAGAACGGCGTACCGATAAGCGCCAACGACCCCAAAAGAAAAGTCAACCAAGTGATCGGCATGTATTTACGCACGCCGCCCATCCAGCGAATATCCTGGTTATGGTGCATGCCAATGATCACCGAACCTGCTGCCAGGAAGAGCAAGGCTTTGAAAAAAGCATGCGTCATGAGGTGAAACACCGCAACAGAATAGGTGGAAGCACCCAGGGCAACTGTCATATAACCCAGTTGAGACAAAGTGGAATAAGCAATGACCCGTTTGATGTCGTTTTGAATGATGCCCAGAAAACCCATAAACAGCGCAGTAATAGCACCGATCACCATCACGAAACTCAGGGCTGTGTCGCTGAGTTCGAACAGCGGGGACATGCGTGCCACCATGAAGATACCAGCCGTCACCATGGTTGCCGCATGAATCAGCGCAGAAATGGGAGTTGGACCTTCCATGGAATCCGGCAACCATACATGCAATGGAAATTGCGCCGACTTGCCCATTGCTCCGATGAACAAGCAAATACAGATGACCGTAATAAGCATCCAGTCAGTGCCTGGAAAAGAAAGCTTAGAAAGCTCCTCGGTCTTGGCAAAAGCCTCGCCATAGTTCAACGTGCCCGCATAGGCCGCAATCAATGCAATGCCTAGAATAAAGCCGAAGTCACCCACCCGATTCACAAGGAATGCCTTCATATTGGCAAACACAGCGCTCGGCTTGTTGAACCAGAATCCGATGAGCAGATAGGAAACCAAACCTACGCCCTCCCACCCAAAAAACAACTGCAGCATGTTGTTGCTCATTACCAGCATCAGCATCGCAAATGTAAAAAGCGAGATGTAGGCGAAGAAACGGTTATAGCCCTCATCTTCTTCCATATAACCCATGGTGTAGATATGCACCATCAGCGAGACAAAGGTCACCACGCACATCATCATGGCAGTCAGGCCATCGACAAGAAAGCCTATTTCCATTTTGAGGCTGCCCAATGTCATCCAGGTGTATAGCGTTTCATTAAAACGCGCGCCGTCCACAACGACGCTTTGCAAGGTCATTGCAGAGAGAATAAACGCCACAAACACACCCAGAATAGTCGCGGTGTGCGATAAACGACGACCTATCCAGTTGCCGCCAAAATTGGTTCCCAAGATACCGGCCAGCATAGCGCCAACCAAAGGTGCCAGCGGAACTGCCAGCAGTGTCGATGCAGAAAGGGTTTGGCTCATCTTGTTATTAACCCTGAAGCGTGTTGAGGTCTTCGACGTTGATGGTAGATTTGTTACGGAACAGCAGTACCAAAATAGCCAACGCAATAGCGGACTCAGCTGCAGCAACAGTCAGAATGAAAAACACGAAAACCTGTCCTGCCATATCATTGAGATAGTAGGAAAAGGCAACAAAATTCATGTTCACAGCCAAAAGCATCAATTCGATGGCCATGAGCAGAACAATGAGATTTTTGCGATTTAAGAAAATGCCAATGACAGACAATGCGAAAAGCATTGCCCCCAATGATAAAAAGTGTCCGAGCGTTAGCGCCATTGTTATTTTTCCTCGACAGATGCCGTAGCGGCTACAGCTGGAGTAGAAGATGCGGCAAGCACAGGTTTTATTGCAACCAATCGAACCCGGTCTTGTGCCTTAACACGAACTTGATCCGATGGATTGATACGCTTGGAATCTTTGCGCTCACGCAAAGTCAAGGCGATGGCGGCGATGATGGCCACTAACAAGATAATCGCTGCAATTTCCAACGGATAAATGTATTGGGTGTAGAGCAGCCTGCCCAATTCTTTGGTGTTGGAAGCCTGCGCAGCAACATTTGCTGATCCTGGCAGAGAACTGCTTTGGGCCGGCTCGCTAAAGCCACCGATCAGAACATATGACATTTCCAACGCAATGATGGCGCCTACGGCACCAGCCAGCGGAAAATGACGCCAGAAACCCTTGCGGACTGTGTCGAGATTGATGTCTAGCATCATGACCACGAAGAGGAACAGCACCATGACCGCACCCACATAGACCAAGACCAATGTGATCGCTAAAAACTCGGCTTTCAACAGCAGCCATACAGCCGCCGCCTGGAAAAAAGCCAAGACCAAGAAAAGTGCCGCATGAACCGGATTGCGGGCTGTAATTACCCGGAATGCTGCGAACAGCAATACCGTGGCAAAAACATAGAAAAGACCTGTTTTAGCGTCCATGTTGGAGTGGATTCTTTCTTGAGCGAGCTATGGGGAAAAGGAATCTAGCGGTACTTGGCATCCACCGCCCGATTGGCGGCAATTTCTTTTTCATAACGATCGCCCACTGCCAACAACATGTCCTTAGTGAAATACAGATCCCCTCTTTTTTCACCGTGGTATTCGAGAATGTGGGTTTCGACAATTGAATCGACAGGACAGCTTTCTTCGCAAAAACCACAGAAGATGCACTTCGTCAAGTCAATGTCATAACGTGAGGTGCGACGACTTCCATCTTCCCGAACATCGGATTCGATGGTGATTGCCATTGCCGGGCAGACAGCCTCGCAAAGCTTGCAGGCAATGCAACGCTCCTCTCCGTTCTCGTAGCGACGCAAAGCATGTAGACCCCGAAAACGTGGGCTCAATGGCGTCTTTTCTTCGGGAAACTGAATTGTGATCTTGCGGCTGAACATGTACTTACCGGTCAAGGCCATTCCCTTGAGCAATTCGGTCAACATGAAGCTTGAAACAAAATCCTTGACGGATGTAACAGCGGACATGGAATTTTCGCCTATTTCCAGATGTTGTAAGGGGTCTGCATCCAGGCCCCGACCACCACCAGCCAGACCAAGGTGACAGGTATGAAGATTTTCCAGCCTAACCGCATAATTTGGTCATAACGAAAGCGGGGAAAGGTAGAGCGCACCCACAAAAAGATCGTCACGATCACAAAGGTCTTTAGGCCCAGCCAAATCCAACCAGGAATCCAGTTGAGCAGTGCACTATCAATGGGTGACAACCAGCCGCCCAGAAATAGCAGCACGCACAGAATAGAAACCAAAATCATGTTCGCGTATTCAGCCAGGAAAAACATGGCAAACGACATGCCTGAATACTCGACCATGTGGCCGGCCACAATCTCGGACTCACCCTCTACCACGTCAAATGGATGACGGTTGGTTTCAGCCAGACTGGAAATAAAATAAACTACAAAAATTGGCAGTAGGGGGAGCCAATTCCATGACAGAAAAGTCAGACCATTGCTTGCGGCCATGCCTGAGGCTTGGCCCATCACGATATCGGTCATGTTCAGGCTACCAGTGACCATCAACACGACCACCAAGCAGAAGCCCATTGCAATCTCATAACTGACCATTTGAGCCGAAGCCCGCATTGCACCTAGAAATGCATATTTGGAATTCGATCCCCAACCGGCAATGATGACGCCATACACCTCAAGCGAGGTTATAGCCATAATGAATAGCAAGCCAGCATTCACGTTGGCAAGCGCGACATCAGGTCCAAAAGGAATCACCGCCCAAGCAGCCAAAGCAGGCATGATGGTCATGATCGGACCAAGAATGAACAGGCCCTTGCTAGAGGCCGTTGGAATGATAATTTCTTTGGTCAGCAGTTTGAGCGCATCAGCAATCGGCTGCAACAGACCAAAAGGCCCGATGCGGTTAGGGCCGACTCGCACCTGGGTAAAGCCAATGGCTTTTCTTTCCCACAACGTCAGGTAAGCCACGCAGCCCATCAGTGGTGCCAACACAGCAACGATCTTGATGAGTGTCCACAGAACCGGCCAAACAGTCGCAGGCCAGATACCACCCATTAAGCCTTGACCTGCAGAGTACATGGTTTCAATCATGCGCCTGCTCCTTCCACAAAGACCGCCTTGCGCGCATCGGCCGTCAGCTGCAGCGATGTGGCACGCCGGACCAAACCGTCAAGCTGATAAATACTTGCCACCGCCGGAACAAAGCCGGCAGCCGTGACAGCCAAAACCTTGGCTTGGCACGCATTGCTTAGTCGATCAGTGGGCACCTTTTCGATATCAGCACCGACGATTTGCTTGCGCGCATCTTGGGAGGATTCAAAGTTGAATCCGGGCAAGTCAAGAAGGTTGGCTAGGACGCGCAAAACTTTCCATGCAGGACGGGTTTCACCTCTTGGCTTCACGACGGCATGAAAACTCTGAACTCGGCCTTCAGCATTGACAAAGGTTCCAGGTGTTTCGCTGAAAGGGGCAATTGGCAACAGAACATCGCTGAAACTCATATTGGCTTTGAAAGGACTTAATGTCACAACCATTTGCGCCGAGTTCAAAGATGTCTTGGCCCGGGGACCTGCAGCCGAGTCGAACTCGGGCTCATTGTTCAGCAAGAGAACAGCCTTGAGCTTGCCTTCAAGCATTTGCTGCGCATTCAGACCCGAGCCAGCAGGAACGGCATTGGCCCATTGGGCGCCCACGGTATTGGCAGCCTCTGTCAGGTAACCGACAGTTGCACCAGTTTGCTCGCCTATCCAATTGGCCAACGTCAGCAAGCTTGAGGCGTTGGAGTGATGTGCTGCCCCATTGCCAAGCAGAATGGCTTTGCGTTCACCCCCCAGCAGCGAAGCAGCCATTGCTTTGGCAATGTCAGTGGCTGTTCCGAGGGCAGGTGCCGCGACACCTTTTTCTTCCGCAATCGCAGCAGCTACATCAGCCAACGCCTGCACCCAGTCTTCAGGTGCTACCGTAACAGCTTGAACAATGGGCATTGCCCAAGCATCGGCGTGTGGCAACTCTGCTATAGAACCAATAGCACTCAATGCACATCCATTGCGCACCGACTGCCTGATTCTCAACGCAAGCAGAGGATGGTCCTTGCGCAGATTCGAGCCCACCACAAGCGCACGCTGCAGCTGCGACAGCGAAGCAATCGAAGTGCCCAGCCAACGGATAGACGCGGAGGGCAAAAATTCAGCATTACGCAGACGATAATCGATGTTTTCACTGCCTAGGCCACGCATCAGCGACGCGGCCAGATGGAGTTCTTCAAGCGTGCTATGCGGACTGGCCAGTGTGCCAATGCTTTCAGCGCCATACTCCGACTTGATCTGCTTCAGGCCATTGGCCACATATTCAAGCGCTGTCTGCCAGTCCACCGTCTTCCACTCACCACCTTGCTTGAGCATAGGACTGAGCAAGCGGTCATCGGTATTGAGGGCTTCATAGGAGAAACGGTCACGATCGGCAAGCCAGCATTCGTTGATGGCTTCGTTCTCGAGCGGCAGAACCCGCATGACCTTGTCATGCTTGACCTGGACAATCAGGTTGGCGCCCGTCGAGTCGTGCGGGCTCACCGATTTGCGACGCGACAATTCCCAAGGTCGTGCACTGTAACGGTAGGGCTTGCTGGTTAGCGCACCTACGGGGCACAGATCAATCATATTCCCCGATAGTTCGGAGTCTACCGACATACCAACGAATGTCTCGATTTCGGCATGTTCGCCGCGGTGCGACATGCCCAGTTCCATAACGCCAGCCACTTCTTGGCCAAAACGAACGCAGCGCGTGCAATGAATGCAGCGGCTCATCTCCTGCATGGAGATCAAGGGCCCCACATCCTTGTGAAACACGACACGCTTTTCTTCTTGGTAGCGCGATTCGCCAGCACCATACCCAACGGCCAAGTCCTGCAATTGGCATTCGCCGCCTTGATCGCAGATAGGGCAATCCAGCGGGTGGTTGATCAGTAAAAACTCCATCACGCCCTTTTGGGCCTTGATGGCTTTGTCGTTTTTGGTATGAACAACCATACCTTGCGTGACCGGCGTGGCACAGGCAGGCATGGGCTTGGGGGCTTTTTCCACGTCGACCAAACACATGCGGCAGTTGGCCGCGATGCTCAGTTTCTTGTGATAACAAAAGTGTGGAATGTAGCTTCCGGCTTTTTCAGCCGCATGCATCACCGTGCTGCCTTCGAGCACTTCGACTTTCTGGCCGTCTAGTTCAATTTCAACCATATGTTTCCCGCTTTCAAGCCTGTGCGCCAGCGCGGCTTATGGCCTGAACTGTGCTTTTGGACGCGACCGCTTGCGACGTGTTCTTTTCGATCATGGCCTGAAACTCATGACGGAAATGCTTAAGCATGGCACGTACTGGCATTGCAGCAGCATCGCCCAAGGCGCAGATGGTGCGGCCCTGAATGTTATCCGCTACCGAATTGAGCAGATCCAGATCGCTAGGACGGCCCAAACCATTGTCGATACGGTCAACCATGCGCCAGAGCCAACCAGTGCCTTCGCGGCATGGCGTGCACTGACCACAGGACTCATGCATATAAAAGTAAGACAGCCGTTTTAACGACTCCACCATGCAACGTGAATCGTCCATGACAATCACCGCACCCGACCCCAACATTGAGCCGGCTTTGGCAATCGAGTCATAGTCCATCGTGCAATCCATGATGATGGAAGCAGGAAGTACTGGCGAAGAGGATCCGCCAGGAATGACTGCCTTGAGTGTTCGTCCCTTGCGAATGCCGCCGGCCAGTTCCAGCAACTTCGAAAACGGGGTTCCCATTGGGATTTCATAGTTGCCCGGCAGCTCGACATCACCCGAAACTGAAAAGATTTTCGTGCCCCCGTTGTTCGGCTTGCCACAGGCAAGGTAGGCAGCGCCGCCGTTACGGATGATCCATGGAACAGCCGCAAAGGTCTCGGTGTTGTTGATTGTCGTGGGCTTGCCGTACAGGCCAAAACTTGCGGGAAAAGGCGGTTTGAAGCGTGGCTGACCTTTTTTCCCTTCCAGCGATTCGAGCAAGGCAGTTTCTTCGCCGCAAATGTAGGCGCCAAAGCCATGCGCGGCATGGAGTTGAAAATTGAAACCACTGCCCAGGATGGCATTGCCCAGCAAGCCTGCGGCACGGGCTTCGTCCAGCGCCGCTTCAAACCGCCGATAGGTGCCAAAAATCTCACCATGGATATAGTTGTAGCCCACGCTGATCCCCATGGCATAGGCGGCAATTGCCATGCCTTCAATCACGCTGTGAGGGTTGTACTGCATGATGTCGCGGTCTTTGCAGGTACCCGGCTCGCCTTCATCTGAATTGCAGACGAGGTATTTTTGCCCTGGAAACTGACGTGGCATAAAGCTCCACTTCAGCCCGGTCGGAAAGCCTGCACCACCCCGGCCGCGCAAGCCGCCGGCCTTGACTTCAGCGATCACTTGGTCGGGCGTTAAACCAGGGCCGCCATCCTGTCCAAGGATCTTGCGCAACGCTTGATAGCCTCCACGTGCCTCGTAATCGGCCAAATGCCAATTGCTGCCATCAAGGTCTGCAAGGATTTGCGGATTGATGTGCCGTCCATGAAAGCACGTCTGCACACCTGTTGCCGCAAACTGCGACAACACAGACTGTGCGCCTGAATTTCCGCTCGAAATTGCTTGAGGGGTCATCCGACTCATGCCTCCGCCGATTTCAGACCATCGACCAGCTGGTCCAATTTTTCATTGCTCATGAAGCTGCACATGTGGATGTCGTTTACCAGCATCACAGGAGAATCGGCACAAGCGCCCAGGCACTCTGACTGCTGCAGTGTGAACAAGCCGTCACTGGTGGTCTCACCCATTGCAATTCCCAGCTTTTTTTCTAGGTGATGCAATGCATTGGTGCCATCACGCAACTGGCATGGCAGGTTGGTGCAAACGTTGAATTTGTACTTTCCAACAGGCTGCTGGTTGTACATGTTGTAGAAAGTGGTGACTTCATGCACGGCGATCGGGGCCATTCCCAGGTAATCAGCCACCATCTTTTCACTCTCGGGACTGACGAAACCCCGCTCCTGCTGCACGATTTGAAGACAAGCCATCACAGCGGACTGTTGCTGGCCGTCAGGGTACTTGGCGACTTCGCGTTCGAAAAGCAATTTGAGTTGTTGAGAGATCATGTCAGACGTCATGCAGTTAACGGTCAATTTCACCGAACACGATATCCATCGTGCCGATCACAGCCACGGCATCAGCAATCATGTGACCACGCGACATTTCATCCATCGCTGCCAGGTGCGCAAAACCGGGTGGTCGAATTTTCAAACGATAAGGCTTGTTGGCGCCATCGCTGACGATGTAAATACCGAATTCGCCTTTGGGGTGCTCGACGGCAGCATAAGCCTCGCCTTCAGGCACATGAAATCCCTCTGTGAAGAGCTTGAAATGATGAATCAGCTCTTCCATGTTGGATTTCATGGATTCTCGGTCAGGAGGGGCCACCTTGTGGTTGCTGGTGATCACCGGGCCAGGGTTGGCGCGCAACCAATCCACACATTGCTTAATGATGCGGTTTGACTGGCGCATTTCTGCGACGCGAACCAAATAGCGGTCGTAGCAGTCACCAGTTTTGCCCACAGGGATATCAAAATCCATGTGTTCATAAACTTCGTAAGGTTGCTGCTTGCGCAAATCCCAGGCAAACCCTGACCCTCTGAGCATGGGCCCGGTAAAACCCAGATTCAGTGCACGCTCAGGCGACACAACGCCGACGCCAACGGTACGCTGCTTCCAGATGCGATTGTCTGTCAACAAGGTTTCATATTCGTCGACGAGCTTGGGAAACTTGGCGACAAAATCATCAATGAAGTCAAGCAACGAACCCTGGCGGTTTTCATTCAAGGCTTCAATGGCTTTGGCGTTGCGAATCTTGTTGACCTTGTACTGCGACATGGTTTCTGGCAGATCGCGGTAAACGCCTCCTGGTCGGAAATAAGCGGCATGCATGCGCGCGCCGGAAACCGCCTCATACATGTCAAACAATACTTCGCGTTCGCGGAAGCAGTAAATCAGCATGTTCATGGCACCGCAATCCAGGCCATGCGCACCCAGCCACATCAAGTGGTTCAACAAACGCGTGATTTCCGAAAACATTACCCGGATGTACTGGGCGCGGATCGGCACATCGATGCCCAACAGTTTTTCTATGGCCAAGCAATAGGCATGCTCGTTGGACATCATAGAAACATAGTCGAGTCGGTCCATATACGGCAGCGACTGGATGAAGGTCTTGCTTTCGGCTAGCTTTTCAGTTGCGCGATGCAACAAGCCAATATGCGGATCAGCGCGCTGGATCACCTCGCCGTCAAGTTCTAACACGAGGCGCAAGACACCGTGGGCAGCAGGATGTTGCGGCCCAAAGTTGAGCGTGTAATTTTTAATTTCAGCCATGTCGTGTCTCTTGCGGTTGCGTGGTTAAAAACCGCCGTACTTGTCCTCGCGAATGATGCGAGGAATTATTTCACGCGGCTCAATCGTGACAGGCTGATAAATCACACGCTTTTGCTCGGCGTCGTAACGCATTTCCACATGCCCAGTCGTCGGAAAATCCTTGCGGAATGGATGACCAATGAACCCATAGTCGGTGAGAATTCGGCGCAGGTCGTTGTGCCCCTCAAAGACAATGCCGTAAAGGTCAAACGCCTCACGCTCGAACCAGTTGGCTGAGTTCCAAACACCACTGATCGAATCGACAACCGGGAAGTCATCGTCTGGACAGAACACCTTGAGCCTAACGCGCTGATTCAAACTAACCGACAACAGGTGGGACGAAACACAATAGCGCAAACCGTCGTACTCACCATTTTTGTATTCAGAGTAGTCTAGGCCACACAAGTCCATCAATTGCTCAAAGCGGCAACCAGGCGCATCGCGAAGCAGCATTGCAGCCCCAAGATAATTAGCAGCGGATACTGTAATCGTCACCTCGTTCAAGGCGATCTTTACGCTTTTGGCTTTGTCCCCCAACGTGGAGGCAATCGTTTCGCCCAACTGCGACACAGAAACAGGCGGAGAAGACACAAGCATCAAGCCCTCGCAATCGTGTTGGTACGTCGAATTTTTTGCTGCAACTGGATGATGCCGTACAGCAATGCCTCAGCAGTGGGCGGGCAGCCAGGCACATACACATCCACCGGCACGATACGGTCGCAGCCCCGAACCACGGAATAGCTGTAGTGGTAGTAACCCCCACCATTGGCACAAGTCCCCATGGAAATTACCCAACGGGGTTCAGCCATCTGGTCGTAGACCTTGCGCAAGGCGGGAGCCATCTTGTTGCACAGGGTACCCGCAACAATCATCAGGTCGGATTGGCGCGGGCTGGGACGAAACAGCATCCCAAAACGGTCGATGTCATAGCGTGCCGCACCGGCATGCATCATCTCCACAGCACAGCAGGCCAACCCAAACGTCATAGGCCACAGCGAGCCCGTCTTCGCCCAGTTGACCACTGAGTCGTAGCTCGTGGTCACGAAGCCTTCTTTAAAAACACCTTCAAGTGACATACAGGTATCCTTTGTGGAAAAAACCTTGGAAGGCTTTTTCTTATTCCCAGTCCAGCGCGCCTTTTTTCCACTCGTAGGCAAAACCCACGACCAGGATGCCCAGAAATACCATCACGGACCAAAACCCCAATGGACCAATTTCCTTAAGCGAGACCGCCCAAGGAAAGAGAAATGCGATCTCGAGGTCAAAAAGAATAAAAAGGATTGCCACCAAGTAGTAGCGCACATCGAACTTCATGCGGGCGTCTTCAAAAGCCTCGAATCCGCACTCATAAGGAGAATTTTTTTCACTGTCGGGCCTGACCGGCCCCAGCAAGCGCCCCAGCACCATGGGCAATATACCGACGCCCACCCCTACCAGAACGAACATGAGGACAGGAAGGTATTGATCGAGGTTCATCGTGGATTCAACTTCTGAAAAGCCGCTCGCGAACTGGGCCGTGCAGCTTAACCGCAAAGCTTGGGCGAGTTAACCGTTGGAACCGAAAGCAGCGCTTGGAACACTGCTGCCGATGCTTGTCATCTGGTGCGGACGGCGAGACTCGAACTCGCACAGCTTTCGCCACTACCCCCTCAAGATAGCGTGTCTACCAATTTCACCACGTCCGCGGTATTTGCTTGCCTGGATGGCTTGAGGCAACTTTTCAGTTTTTTGCTTTCCAGACAGACATAGAGTTTACCCTGAAATTCCGATGGTTTTTCGTTCCCCCATCAGCTTTATCAGCTTATTTCGTAGGGATTTGGGCGGCACCGGAAGCAGCCACTGCAGGCACGGCTGGAACTGCATTGTTGCCAGCTCCAGGCACGGTTGTCGAAGGAATCTGCACTGCGCCAGGAACTGCGTTCGCCGGCGCAGTCACAGCCGCGCCTTCGAGAACGCTGGAGCTGCTGCGCGGCTGTGCATTGCCGAAATAGGCCAAAAGCAAGGTGCAGGCAAAAAACAGCGCCGCCAAGATGCCCGTGGTGCGCGAGAGAAAATTGGCGCTGCCGCTGGCGCCAAACAAGCTGCCTGACCCGCCGCTGCCGAATGCAGCGCCCATGTCGGCCCCTTTGCCATGCTGCACCAGGATCAGGCCAATCATGCCCAGAGCCGACAGCATCTGCACGGCCAGGACAATATTCAATACAACGTTCATTTTCACTCCTAATTTAATAGCGTGCTGCGCTTGTCAGACAAGGGCGGCGGCAATAATTTTCAAAAAATCCGGCGCCTTCAGCGAGGCACCGCCGATCAGGCCGCCGTCGATGTCGGGCTGGCCCAGCAGGCTTTGGGCATTGCCCGCATTCATGCTGCCACCGTACAGAATCTTGATGCGCGCCGACTTGTCGGTCGCCGCCTTGAGTTGCGCCCTGAGCACGGCATGAACGGCCTGCGCCTCGTCGGGCGAAGCGGTTTTTCCGGTGCCAATGGCCCAGACCGGCTCATAAGCCACCACAATCTCGCTGATGCAGTGCCCGTTGACATGGATCACGGCCGCCAGCTGCCGTTTGACGACCTCTTCGGTGTGGCCTGCCTCGCGTTCCGCCAGCGTTTCGCCAACGCACACGATCGGTGTGATGCCGGCAGCCAGCGCGGCCTTGGCCTTGTCGGCCACGAGCGCATCGGTTTCCCCGTGGTATTGCCGGCGCTCGGAATGCCCTACGATGGCGTAGCGGGCGCCAAAATCCTTGAGCATGGCCGCACTGATTTCGCCGGTGTAAGCGCCAGAGGCCTGGGCGGAAACGTCCTGCGCACCGAGTTCAACGCCTGCCAATGCGGCGCGGGACTCTTTCATCGCCTGCACCTGGGCAAGGTAACAAGCCGGCACGCAGAGAGCGATTTCGCACGCCGGTTCTTGGCCCAGACCGGCAGCCAGCGCCGTGAGCAACGCTTCATTGGCAGCCAAGCTGCCGTTCATTTTCCAGTTTCCCGCGATCAGCTTTTTCATTTTTTGTGACTTACCAGGTTAAAACAATTTTGCCGACATGCTGGTTTGATTCCATCAGCGCATGTGCCTGGGCCGCATCGGCTGCGGCAAAGGTGCTGTGGATGACAGGCTTGACGGCGCCGCTGGCGATCAAAGGCCAGGCCTTTTCCCGCAAGGCACTGGCAATGGCCGACTTGAACGCCAGCGAACGCGGCCGCAGGGTCGAGCCGGTGATGGTCAGGCGTTTGCGCAGCACCAGGCCGGCATTGAACTCGGCCTTGACGCCCCCCTGCACCGCAATGATGACGAGCCGACCGTCGTCGGCCAAGCACTGGACTTCGCGCGCGACGTAGCTGCCGCCGACCATGTCCAAGATGACATCGACGCCCTGCCCGCCCGTCCACTGCGCCACTTCCTCGACGAAATTGCCGGTTTTGTAATTGACCGCATGGTCTGCACCCAGGGCCACGCAAGCCGCGCACTTCTCATCGCTTCCGGCCGTGACCACGACCCGCGCCCCCATGGCCTTGGCCAGCTGGATGGCGGTCACGCCGATGCCGCTGGAGCCGCCCTGGACGAGCAGGGTTTCGCCTGCCTGCAGGCGGGCGCGCTCAAAGACATTGCTCCAGACCGTGAAGAAAGTCTCGGGCAGCGAAGCCGCTTCGACCAGGCTCAGGCCTGCCGGAACCGGCAGGCACTGCCCGACCGGGGCAAGGCACAGTTCGGCGTAACCGCCGCCGGCCACCAGCGCGCAGACTTGGTTGCCGATTTCCAGCCCGGCATCGGCCATCGCCGCCGCATCGCCCGCCACGATCTCGCCCGCCACTTCCAGACCGGGAATGTCAGACGCACCGGGCGGCACCGGGTAGTTGCCGGTGCGCTGCAACACATCGGGACGGTTGACGCCCGAAGCCGCCACGCGAATCAGCACCTCGCCTGCGGCCGGCACCGGGTCGGGCCGGGTGCCGGCCTGCAGCACGTCGGGCGCGCCGAAGGATGTGATTTCAATGACTCTCATCGTTTCCCCCCTTCATTTGCACCACCAGCCCAAGCATGGCATGGGCCGGCAGCTACAAAATCAATAGCAGACTGAAATCAGCCCTGTTGGGCGGGACGGTCCAGCAGCGCCTTCATCGACAGCTTGACGCGGCCTTTTTCGTCGGTTTCCAAGACCTTGACCTTGATGACCTGGCCTTCCTTGAGGTAGTCGGTCACTTTTTCGACGCGCTCGTGGGCGATCTGGCTGATGTGCAGCAGGCCGTCCTTGCCGGGCATCAGGTTGACCAGCGCACCAAAATCGAGAATCTTGGTGATCGCGCCTTCGTAGGTCTTGCCGATCTCGACTTCGGCGGTGATCTCCGCGATGCGGCGCTTGGCCTCGTCGGCCTTGGCGCTGTCGTTGGAGGCGATGGTAATGGTGCCGTCTTCCTCGATGTTGATCTGCGTGCCGGTTTCCTCGGTCAGCGCGCGGATGACGGCGCCGCCCTTGCCGATCACGTCGCGGATCTTCTCGGGGTTGATCTTCATGA
>Ga0308157_10003923_pt1 | contig 20640 bp, 17 predicted proteins | sample PhyBR1_FD_201035 | JGI IMG/M metagenome (GOLD analysis project Ga0308157, IMG submission 201035) | Phyllosphere microbial communities from UC Gill Tract Community Farm, Albany, California, United States - DLSLB.R1 | ecosystem: Host-associated > Plants > Phyllosphere > Unclassified | place: USA...
TTTTCTTCATAAATTGCTGATGATGTAAGATAATCAACAAAATGTACGTTTAAATTCGCTCCCAAATACAGTTTTTTATTGATATCGAAACCAACATTCCCCGTAAGCTGATTGTTAAAACCGGTTATATAAGTTTCGTTTTCCTGATAAAAACTGCTTCCGGCACCATTAAGGCTGTAGTTTGTACCGTTATCGTTAATTAAATAACCTTGATACGCCAACATTGCCTGCTGTGCAGCAAAACCGTTTTGAACCGTATTTAAAAAATCGTATAAATCGGTAATAGATTCGCCTTCTCTCGTTTGAACATAATCAAGTGGAATACTTCCGTCGTTGTTTCCAAAATTTGCATAATCTAAAAAGTAGTTTGTAACCGATTGATTACTCATGCCACTGCTGAAATAACGATCGTTAAAACGCGCATTTGAATGATAACTTAAACCAATGGTTACTTTTTTTAGTGCCTGATCCTGATTTTTAGAATCGATAACAAACACTGCTCCGAAATTAGACAGATTTAAATCACTTTCTTTTGCGGTTGATGATGATCCGTTAAAAATAGAATTGTTTTTCTGAATCTGAACATTTCCCGTAAAACTGAAATTGTTGTAGTTGAACAATGCTGAACCCGCCGGGTTCATCTGTAAAGCAGAAACATCGCCACCTAAAGCTCCAAAAGCTCCGCCCATTGCATTAAAACGAGCTGATCCGTTTACTTGCTGTGTACCAATTCTAATAGCATCAGCAGGATTGAATTCTTGCGCCTGTGTTTGTAGAAATCCGCAAACAGCAAGCAGAGGTAAATATATTTTTTTCATACTGTATCGTTAAATCTTATAATAGTCGTTGTAAATTATCTTCTTCCGCCGCCGCCAGAACGCATTCCGCCACCGCGTGATCCGCCCATGCTGCCACCTGTATTCATTCTGGTGTTAGACGATGGAGTGTAGGTTGGTCTGCTTGTGCTTCGTTCCATACGGGTATTGTTGTTGGTACGCGTGTTGGTATTGAATCTGTTGTTTCTAATGGTTCTGTTATCGTCAAAAGAAGTGGTGCGGTTAGTACGCATCATTTGCTGATTAGTCGATATTCTGTTTAAAGACGAATTTGCTCTGGCAAAAGTTCTGTTGGTAGCATTCAGGTTTCTGCTGCTGTTTAAAGACGATCCTCTTAAACTGCGGGTATTGTTGGCAACCATACGGTTTCCGTTTGCACCTGCCATTTGGCGAGATGTCAATGAACGGTAACTGTTGCTTCTAGAAATGTTTCGGTAACCGTTGTAACCCCAACCCCAGCCACCGCCGTAGTAAGGATAACCCCAGCCATAGTAAGGGTAGCCCCAGCCGCCGCCCCAGCCAAAACCGAAGCCGTAACCAAATCCCATACCCCAGCCCCAATTATTCCAACCCCAGTAAGGGTTACCCCAGCCCCAGTTGTCATAATGGTAAACTAATTGCGTTTCGGAAGTAGTATCGCCCCAACCGCCATTTGCTTCGTTATAGTTAGATGTGTAGTTTTCAACATCGGTAAAATAAGCGTCGGTTTCTTGCGATTTTTCCTTGAAATAGTCAGAATAGTAAGCTCCTTTTTCATGTGTGTCTTCTACAACAATCTTGCTGTTGTTGTAAATTCCGTCAACATCGTAAGGCTTTTGGTTCAAGCCAGAACAAGCCGTAAGAAGCAGTCCTGAAGATGTTACAAGGCAAAAACGTATTAAATTCGATCTCTTAAAGATATTAGGTAGCATATTTAAAGTTTTTATTGTTGAACATTACAAATTTAAGTAGATTTGTACAAAATAATGTGTTAATATTATCTAATCAAAATATATACCAATATACTAAAAATGAGTAAGAATTTAACTACAAGATCGGAAGATTATTCAAAATGGTATAACGAACTGGTTGTAAAAGCCGATTTGGCTGAAAATTCAGGAGTTCGTGGCTGTATGGTTATCAAACCGTACGGATACGCCATTTGGGAAAAATTACAGGGAGAATTAGACCGTCGTTTCAAAGAAACAGGTCACAGCAATGCGTATTTCCCCTTGTTTGTACCGAAAAGTTTGTTCGAAGCTGAAGAAAAAAATGCCGAAGGTTTTGCAAAGGAATGTGCCATTGTAACACATTACCGTTTAAAGAACGATCCTGACAATCCGGGAAAATTAATGGTTGATCCAGATGCTAAATTGGAAGAAGAATTAATTGTTCGCCCAACATCTGAAGCAATTATCTGGAGTACTTATAAAGGTTGGATTCAGTCATACCGTGATCTACCGATCTTAATTAACCAATGGGCAAATGTGGTGCGTTGGGAAATGCGTACGCGTTTGTTTTTGCGTACTGCCGAATTTTTATGGCAGGAAGGTCATACTGCGCATGCTACCAAAGCCGAAGCTATTACAGAGGCTAAACAAATGCAGGATGTGTATGTTGACGTGGTTGAAAACATCATGGGAATACCTGTTGTTAAAGGATATAAAACTGAAACCGAGCGTTTTGCCGGTGCCGATGATACTTACACTATTGAAGCATTAATGCAAGATGGTAAAGCGTTACAGGCAGGGACATCTCACTTTTTAGGTCAGAATTTTGCAAAGGCATTCGATGTAAAATTTACCAACAAAGAAGGTAAACAAGAATATGTTTGGGCAACTTCATGGGGAGTTTCAACCCGATTAATGGGGGCTTTGATTATGACGCATTCTGATGATAACGGATTAGTGCTTCCTCCAAAATTAGCTCCGATTCAGGTGGTTATTGTGCCTATTTATAAGAACGAAGAGCAGTTGCAACAAATTGGAAACAAAGTCGATGAATTGATGGCGGAGTTTAAAAAGAAAGGGATTTCTGTAAAATTTGATGATCGTGATACCCAAAAACCTGGTTTTAAATTTGCCGAATGGGAATTAAAAGGGGTGCCGGTGCGTATTGCAATTGGTCCTAAAGATTTAGAAAACGGAACGTTCGAAGTAGCTCGTCGCGATTTATTATCGAAAGAAATTGTCGCAGAAAATTCTGTTATCGATCATGTGGAAAATTTATTAAATGATATTCAGGAAAATTTATTCACAAAAGCAATAAATCACCGTGCAGAACATACTACCGAAGTAAATTCGTTCGAAGAATTTAAAGAAGTTTTAGAAACCAAAGGCGGATTTTTATTGGCACATTGGGACGGAACTCCGGAAACCGAAGAAAAAATTAAAGACTTAACAAAAGCAACCATTCGCTGTATTCCTATGGATCAGCCAGATGAAGAAGGTGTTTGTGTATTTACAGGCAAACCTTCAACTAAAAGAGTAATGTTTGCAAAAGCATATTAAGATATTAAAAGTAAAAACTCCCAAATAGCGATGTTATTTGGGAGTTTTTTTATGTTTAAAGTTTACATAATTTATCGGTTAATTTATTGTAACCCCACCATTCTATATGTATCCCTTTTCGGGTTTCAATTGCAGAATATATGGTAGCAACAAATTCTATAATATTAAAAACCAAAACAAAAGAAATATAAACTACAAAATACGTGTTTACACCGGCTTTATTATAGATTAAAGAAATTGTCCACCAAAAACCAATGTTGTTAATGATAAACACGATAAACTGCGAAAGTAATGCCTGCATGCAATGCCAACGTACAAAATAAGTTCCTTTTCTATTGCTGAAATAAAAAACGATTGATGCAATTAAATTGATAATAGGGAAGGGTAATCCGGCAACGAATGCCACCAAAGACATTAAATAACTGTTCGAAGCTTTTTCCGCTTCATGCTCACCGGGGGTATAGGGGAATTCTTTTCTTAAAATCATAAATCCTTAATAATGTTCCAAATCCAATTAATCAATACTAAAGAAACAAATAAAAATGCTATTCTAGGTTTTCTTAAAAATTGTTCTGCATCTTTATAAAACTTTAAAAAAGTTTCTTTCTTTAAGATTAAATCATACAATAACCAAAACGGAAGTACAAACAATACTACAGCAATTAAAATTCCTAGCGGATTGATTAGTATTGCTTTTTGAAAATCTCCTGTTAAAATAGCGATCACTGATCTGGTTGATCCGCAAGAGGGGCAAGGCAACGTTGTTACTCTTTTAAATGTACAGATTTCTATACCTGAATGGGTGTTTGAAACTACGTTTATATTGTAAAAAAGCCAAATATAGCCCGCAAAGCAGGCTATAAGTAAGAAAAAATAAAACTTATTTTTTTTAATATGCATTCATGAAAACTTGCTGAAGTTTTTCCATGTTTTTTTCTCTTGTAGCACCCATAATCAAAAAGAAATCAATTATGGTCCAAATACCAAAACCACCGCAAGTTAAAAGTTTACCTACACCAATACCGGTATCGCCAATCATAAATCTATCAATTCCTAAAGCTCCTCCGCCAACTAATGAAACAATAAGGCTGGTTGTTGGATCTTTAAATTGTTGCATTTGAACCATTGTCCATTTAGAATCATCTAATTTTAAAAGTTCTTCTCTAATATATCCCAATTGATGACTTTCAAAGAATTTACTGTTAGTCATTATGAACATATCAACTTTTTGTGTATCCATTATTATGTTTTTTCAGTATCCTACTCATATAGCTTTTCGGTAGCGCTCCGTTTTTAATGGTTTCTGGACTCCAACAATCAATTGCAAAAGTAAAAAAATATGTAAAAAAACAAAAGCGTGTTATTTGTCAAGGAAATAGGATATTGCCAGTTTATATGATTGCAAACCAAAACCACCTATTGTTCCTATTGCAACGGGCGAAATATAAGAATGATGTCTGAAGTGTTCTCTTTTAAATACATTACTTATATGTACTTCTATAACAGGAGTCTTAACCGCACTAATAGCATCTGCAACTGTAATAGAAGTATGGGTGTAAGCACCTGCGTTTAAAATAATACCATCAAAATTAAATCCAACCTCGTGAATTTTATCAATAAGATCACCTTCATGATTGCTTTGAAAGTAAATTAAGTCAACCGTTTTGAATTCTTTTTGTAATGATTCAAAAAAGGTTTCAAATGTTTCATTACCATAAACTTCTGGTTCTCTTTTTCCCAATAAATTCAGATTAGGACCATTTATAATTGCTATTTTCATTAGCATTTGATATTAAATTTTAACGTAAAAGTATCAAAAAATAATCAAACGCTATAAATGTTCGTTTTGTTTTAAGTCGCTGTGGTGTAAATGTTTGATCTGTAATTGATTGTAATTGTCAATAATTAAATTCTTTAAGAAATTAACATCATTGATTTAAAAAATTGTTAAAGTTATAGGTGTGTAAATTGTTGATTTCGTAAATTTGATCTATTAAAAAAATAAAAGAAAATGAAAAAGATTTTATTATCATTAGCTGTGTTAGCAACGGGAGCTGCTGCACAAGCACAAGAGCAAAAATTTGGTTTTAATCAGGGAGACATTTTATTGGAAGGAAGTTTAAGAGCAAACTCTGAAGACAATAAAACAGAAATGATTAAAACTTCAACTTTTAACTTTACACCTAAAGCAGGTTATTTTGTAACAGACAAATTTGCTGTTGGTTTAGGTTTAAACATTGGTTCAGGTAAAGTTGAAAATTACACTGACATTAATGAAGACCGTAGAACTGAACAAGGAAGTACTGTAGGATTCGAAGTTTTTGGTCGTTATTATATCGCAGACATGAAAAGATTTCAGCCTTATGCAGAATTAGGTATTGGTCATAACATGTCGAAATTTGAAACAACAGAATACGATGCTTCAGAAGGTAGAACAATTACCATAGAAGATCCTAAATTTAATCAGTTTGGTGTAAATGCTACTTTAGGTTTTAACTATTTTGTTACACCTAAAATTGCTGTAAACTTTGCATTAAGCAACCTTATCGGATTCAATTCAGGAAAATCGGATGCTCCTAACTCTAAAGCAACAACAGATTTCCATGCTAATATCAACAACTTTAATAACTTTTTTGATACAGCAACATTCGGTTTAACATTTAAATTGTAAGAAATTTAAAAGAATTTTAATAAAATTTTAAGAGCCTTTCATTTTTGAAAGGCTTTTTTTATATCTTTAAGGCTTAAAATATTTTTAAAGCCAAACGAATGAAGAAAATATTACTGTCAATCGCTTTTTTAGGATTGTTAACAACAAATAGTTTCGCACAACGCAATCATAGAAATTTAATCGAAACCGGAATCAAGGTTGGTGGAAACATGTCTAGATTAACAGGCGGTAACACACAAGATTTTAAACCAGGATTTCAGATTGGTGGAACAATTGAAGTTCCTTTATCATTCTATAAAAAGTTTGCTGTTCAGGCAGAACTGCAATATTCCCTTCAGGGATATAAAGGTGCCGAATACGATCAAATTGATATTGCAACAGATAAGGTAATTGAAACTAAAAAATTAGAAGATGTTACGATGCACTATATGTATTTGCCAATTACTTTTAAATATTATCCAAGTAAGAATTTTTCTCTTGAATTTGGTGGACAGGTTGGTTATATGTTAGATGCAACAGGACAGTTTGATGCTAACAAATACAACACTGCTCGCGAATATTTGTATCTTACTGATCCACGATATGTAGCATCGTATTCACAGTTGGATAAAGCTGTTTTTGAAGCAGGATACCGTAGTAAAGACTATAGCGATTATTACGAAAAGTTAGATTACGGAATTACCGGCGGCTTTTCTTATTATATGGAAAGTGGATTTTTTCTAAACTTCCGTTATTACATGGGATTACAAGATATTTATAAAAAAGATAACGATTATCAAAAATTCATTATTCCTGATGCAACCGATGAATTATTGCGCGAGGTGAATTATATGAACAACAACTTAAAATTTGCACCTTTAACAAATACATCGGTTCAGCTTTCTGTAGGATATAAATTCTAATTGACACAAATTTGGTAATACACTTTTTAAAATAAAAGTAATATTATGAAAAAAATCATTTTAGCAGCATTTGTATTGGGTACATATACGGCTTCATTTGCGCAGCAACAACTTAAAGTTGGTCCTAAAGCAGGTGGTAAACTTTGCTAATTTATCGGGAGTTGACAATACCGAAATGAAAACAGGTTTTCATGTTGGTGCGGTTGCAGAAATTAAGCTTAATGAGAAGTTTTCTATTCAACCCGAAGTTGTTTATTCGGCATAAGGAGCGAAAAATACAACAACGATACCTGTTCTTGGTGAAGTAAAAAGAACTTGGAATAACGATTATATCAATATTCCTATTTTGGCGAAGTGTTACATTGTTGATGGATTTTCTGTAGAAGCAGGACCACAAGTTGGTTTTTTAGTGAAATCCGAAGCAAAGGTAGAAAGCGGAAACAGTTCTATTAAGGACGGTACCAAAGATGACTTTAAGTCTACCGATTTTGGCTTAGGTTTCGGTTTGGCTTATGATTTACCTGTTGGTATGTTTGTAAATGCACGCTATAATTTGCGATTATCTGATATCAGAAATAATACCAGTTCAGGCGATGCAATTAAAAATAATGTGATACAGGTTGGTATAGGTTATAAATTTGATTAGTAATTTAGAATATAGTATTTTTAAACCACCATTAAATGGTGGTTTTTTTATGGACAATTATATTGAACAGTTTACTTATTATTTAAAATTAGAACGTGGTGTAGCAGAAAATACGCTGGTAAATTATCTGTACGATCTGGAAAAGCTGCAACAGTTCTTGGGATCAGATGTAGATTTAATACACGTTGAAGAAAGCGATATTAGAAATTTTATCTATTTTGTTGCCGATTTTTTGGCACCTTCAACTCAGGCACGTCTTTTATCGAGCCTTAATCATTTCTACAGTTTTCTTATTTTACAGAATACAATACAGAACAATCCGGTTATGTTTATCGAATTACCCCGCCAAACTCGAAAATTGCCCGTGGTTCTTTCGGTAGATGAAATTGATCTGCTGCAAAGTTCAATAAATTTTGGTAAAGATGAAGGCATTAGAAACGATGCCATTATAGAAACAATGTATTCTTGTGGTTTGCGTGTGTCGGAGGTAATCGGTTTAAAAATGTCCGATCTATATTTTGACGAAGGCTTTATAAAGGTTCTTGGTAAAGGATCCAAACAGCGTTTTGTTCCAATTGCATCTTCTGCTGTGAAAAAAATCAACAGTTATATAGAGGAAAGTCGTTCGTATCTGAAAATTAAATCAGAAGCTGAAGATATTTTGTTTTTAAACCGACGTGGCGCACAGTTAACCCGGGCAATGGTATTTACCATATTAAAAGATCTTACCAAAATTGCCAAATTAAACAAAAACGTAAGTCCACACACATTGCGACATTCATTTGCCACACATTTACTTGAAAACGGAGCTGATCTGCGTTCTATCCAACTCATGTTAGGGCATGAATCAATTACAACTACCGAGGTTTACCTGCATTTAGATAAACAGAAACTAAAACAGGAAGTAGAAAAATTCCACCCTTGGAACAATAAATAGCTTTTGTGATGTTTAGTTCTCAGACATAATCGTCAGTTCAAGTAAAAATCTGAAAGTTTTTGTATACAGAATTTTTTAATAATAGAAGAATATTTGTTTTATATACAATATATATTCCTCTAGCATTTCACGGTTAATAATCTATAAAATATGATACGTTTTTGTGTTTTTAACCTCTTTAATCACAAACATGCTATGCGTACTCTGAACTTCTTCCATTGTAGTTAGTTTAGACAGCATAAATTCGCGGTAAGCCTCCATATCCTGCACACCGATCTTTAAAATATAATCGTATTCGCCGCTAACGTGAAAACATTCTAAAACTTCGCGAATCTGATCTACCTTTTTTTCAAAGCGTAAAATAGCGTCTTTGGAATGCGATTTTATTTTTACGTGTGCAATTGCCATAAAACTTCTGTTAATCTTCTCTTTGTTAATTATGGCAACATAATCGGTAATAATGTTCTGCTTTTCTAGTTTTTTTATGCGTTCGTAAACTGCTGTTGTAGAAAGATCTAACTGGTCAGCAAGCTCTTTTGTGGTTTGTTTGCAGTTTTGCTGAAGCATTTCTATTAGCTTATAGTCGGTTGTATCTAGTTTCATGCTTTTGTTTTTTAATTGATATTTGTAATTAGTAGATAAATTATAATCAAATATAAGTATTTAACTGATTTATTTTCTAATATATTGTATTTTTTTTGATGATATGAAAGTAAAAATGTATTTTTAATTATTAATCAATTATGCTTTATAAACATGTTTAAACCAGCCGATAAAATTCAAGATTTACAGTTTTTTGGGGAATTTGGTGGAGTAAATCCATCTATTTCAGATTCTTCTACCTATACATTCCTTTCTGCAAAAAGTATGTTCGATACTTTCGAAGGCAATACCGACGGATGCTATTTGTACAGCCGTCACAGTTCACCGTCAAACCTATATTTAAGTGCAGCTTTGGCACAATTGGAGAATACCGAATCTGCCAACGTAACAGCATCGGGTATGGGAGCAATCACGGCTACGTTGATGCAGTTGTGCAAACAAGACGACCATATAATTGCAAGCCGAACTATTTATGGTGGAACGTATGCATTTTTAAAGAATTTTTTACCGCAGTTTGGTGTTCAGATCGATTTTGTTGACATTACCGATTTAAACAAAATACAGGCACTTATAAAACCAAACACTAAAGTTATTTATTTGGAAACGGTAAGTAATCCGCTGTTGGAAGTGGCAGATATTCCAGCTATTTCTAAAATTGGCAAAACCAAAGATATTAAGGTGGTGGTTGATAATACTTTTTCGCCTTTAAGTGTTACACCCGCAAATTTAGGTGCCGATGTGGTGATTCACAGCTTAACAAAATACATCAACGGCAGTAGCGATACAGTTGGTGGAGTTGTTTGCGCAAGCAGTGAGTTTATTAACGATCTTAAAAATGTTAACAACGGTGCCTGTATGTTATTGGGTTCTACTATGGATAGTTTTAGATCTGCAAGTATTCTTAAAAACATGCGAACATTGCATTTGCGAATGAAACAGCACAGTGAAAACGCCTTGTATCTTGCAGAAGGCTTTAACGAAATTGGAATTAAAACGGTTTATCCGGGTTTAAAAAATCATCCGTCACACGAGGTCTTTAAATCAATGTACAATAGTGAATTTGGTTTTGGTGGAATGTTGACAATTGATGTTGGATCATTAGAAAAAGCTAACGCCGTTATGGAATTAATGCAGGAACGAAACATTGGGTATCTGGCGGTTAGTCTTGGTTTTTACAAAACATTGTTCAGCGCACCAGGAACTTCAACATCATCTGAAATTCCTGCCGACGAACAAAAAGAAATGGGCTTGTCAGACGGATTAATCCGTTTCTCTATAGGCTTGGATAATGATATCAAACGAACTTTCGAACAAATGAAAGATTGTTTAAAAGAATTGAATGTACTATAAATTAAAAACCGTTTCTAAACAGAAACGGTTTTTTTATCCTTTCACCTTGATATTTAACAAATAACTTTCCGTTTAATTTTAAATAATTCGTTATTTTATAGGTAAATACGAATAATAAACTTACAAAATACTTTCTTTTACAATTAATTATAAATATTTTTGTTAGGAAAAGAAAAAAAATTGAGTTTGAAAAAGAAGATTTGGAAAGTAGTTAAATATATTTTAATTACTATAGCCTCTTTATTGGTAATCATTCTGGCAGCAATATATTCGTTGCAGTTTCCTGCTGTGCAAAATTTTGTAAAAGACAAGCTGGTTACCTATCTGGAAGATAAGATCAAAACTAAGGTTTCCTTAGACCGCATCTATGTTCACTTTCCTAATAAAATAGAAATAGAAAACCTTTTTCTGCAAGGTCAGGATGTGGATACGCTTTTGTATGTGCATCATCTGAACATTGGCTTAAATCTTCCGAAATTATTAGATAATACTGCGCAATTTACTTCTGTTGAATTAGATGGATTAAATGCCAATGTGATTAAACGTGCAGATAGTACCTTCAATTTCGATTATATTATTGATGCTTTTGCAACGAAAGATGAAGAAAAAGACGACAGCAAACCTTTTGTGATTGATCTTGATAAGATACAGTTGCAAAATCTGAATGTTTCGTATAAAGATGTAAACAGCAAAAATGATATTGCACTTAAGCTGACCAACCTAAAGACAATCGTGAAAACGTTTGATTTGGAGACCAACGATTATGCGGTTGATTATATTGATGCCAACGGATTAAAACTGATCTTTAACCAAGGAATGTTGCAGGAAGTTGCAGAAAACGTGGAAGAAACCGTCGATTCGCTTTCACAGACCAATCCGTTGAAAATTGGCATCAACAGTTTAAACCTTCAGGATTTTGATGTGTTGTACGATGACGAAAATTCGGCAACCCGTGCTAAAATCGTTTTTAAGGAATTAAGTTCTAAAATTGGTAAGCTCGATCTTCCAAATTCCGACTTCAACATAAAATCATTAAAATTCAAAGATGCTTTTGTCGATCTGCTTTTAACACCCGATTCAAAAGCATCGCAGGCAGTAAATGCAGAAACCGCTAAAGATTCGGTTGCTCCGGCTTCAAATCCTTTAAAAATGCTGTTACAGTCGGCAGATTTAGACAATGTAAACGTTGTGTACAACAACGGTAAAGGCGAAAATACAACCAAGAGTTTTAATGCCAATCACCTTAATATTCAAAAACTGAATGGTAAGCTTACAAACGTGCAGTTGGTTGGAACCAATGTGTCGGGAGAAGTGAGAGATGTTGCTTTTAACGAAAACAGTGGTTTTGTTTTGGAAAAATTATCAACAAAATTCAAATATGCCGAAACCGAAACTTTATTAGAAAATCTAACTCTGAAAACTCCGAATACTTTACTACAGCGTAGTTTAAAATTGCAGTATAAATCTATTGATGATCTATCGAACAATTTAGGAACAGTTGCTATAGAAGCCAATCTGCCAGACAATAAAATTGGTTTTAAAGATATTCTGTGGCTGGCTCCAAACTTAAAAAATACGGTTCCGTTTAATAAATATCCTAATGCGGTACTTAATCTTTCTGCAAACGTAAAAGGGATTGTTAACGATCTTTTGGTGCAGGAATTCAAGTTAAGCGGATTGGGGAATTTAAACGTAAATGCTGCCGGAACCATTAAAAATGCGTTGGATACCGATAATTTGTGGATGAACCTCAAAATAAACGATCTAACGGCAAACAAACAACTGATTAACGGTCTGGCTCCTAAAAACAGCATTCCGAATACTATTGAAATCCCGCAAAATCTATCACTTTCAGGTAAATTAAAAGGTAGTCTGAACGATATTTATGCCGATTTGGGCATCCAGACTTCTTTCGGTAACGCTAAAGTTAAAGGTACGTTCAATCAGAAAATAAAAAATGCCGAACGATACGATTTAAATGCATCATTGGCTGCTTTCAATGTAGGTAAATTACTTAAAAATAAAGAGTTGGGCGTAGTTACTGCCAATGCAAAAGTTAAAGGCACGGGCTTTAATTTCGAAAACAACAATGCCGAAGTAGATGCATTTGTTACGCAGGCTGATTTTAAAGGATATTCTTACCACGGCATTGCCTTGAAAGGGAATTTAAACAAAGGGAATTACAATGTAACCTTAAATTCCGACGATGAAAATGCAAAGCTGAATATTGTTGCAAGCGGAGTTTACAATGCGGAAAGTCCTACGGTAAAAACAGAAGGTACGGTATATAAGGTCGATTTAAACAAATTGGGCTTTTATGCGACACCAATGGCATTGGCGGGAAAACTGAATGCCGATTTTTCATCTTTGAATCCCGATGCCCTGAACGGCGAACTGCTTTTGCAGGATTTTGTTTTGTCAGACGGCGAAGAAATTTATCCTATCAGCGAGATCAGCATGAAGGCGGTTAGTAACGATACCATTAATAGTATCGATCTGACTTCGCAGATTGTAGATGCATCCATCACCGGGAAATATAAATTAACCGAAATAAGTTCATCGCTGTTAAGTACGGTGAACCAGTATTATCATTTTCAGAAAGATTCCGCATTAAAACCAATCAGTCCATCGCAATTTTTTGACTTCCGAGGAAAGATTAAAAACGATGATCTGATCCGTAAATTCGTTCCGGAATTGAAATCGTTCCAGACCATTAATCTGTATGGAGCCTACAATGCTGATACCCGAAAAATTATCATGTATGGTAGTTTACCGCAGTTAGAATACGGTGCCTACATACTCAACGACATCAAACTTTCGGCAGGTAACGACGAAGAAAGTCTAAACTATGCTTTAACACTGAACCAGCTGGATAGTGAACAGTTCCGCTTGGCAAATATTGTGCTCGATGGTTTTGTGAAGAACGATGTAATCGATTACAATCTGTTGGTTAAAAACGAAGAAGATGAAGTGCAGTACAAAATTGCCGGAAATGTGGCTACTGCCAATGATTTGACCGATTTAAGTTTGAAACAAGACGGTTTGGTTTTGAATTACGATCCTTGGACGGTATCTGCAGATAACAAATTAACGGTGCATCCTACGGGAATTGTAGCGCAAAACCTGCAGTTAAGCAACAGTGGCAGTTCTATCTTGGTAAATTCAGAAGGCGATACGCCAACATCACCTTTAAACATAAAATTCCAGGATTTTAAAATAGAAACCTTAACAGAGATTGTTCGTAAAGATTCTTTGTTAGCAGAAGGAACCATTAACGGTGAAGCGCAGATCCGCGATTTAATGACCGATTTGCGACTTACTGCCGATTTAAACGTGAAAGATCTAAAAGTATTTGGTAGCGCTATTGGAACCATTGATGCGCAGGTTGCCAACGAATCGGCAAGTTTGTATAATGCCGATATAAAGTTAAGCGGTTTTGATAACAACATGGCACTTAAAGGAAGCTATGACACTGCTGCGGGAAGTTTTAATGCCGATGTAAATATTCAGGCACTGCAAATGACCAGTATTCAGGGCTTTTCTATGAATCAGTTGCGCGATGCCAAAGGATTTATTTCGGGTAACTTAAAGGTTTCGGGTACAACAAAAAATCCGAGTATTTTGGGAGCATTAAAGTTTAACGATGCCGGTTTCGGCGTAACGCAGTTAAATAGTACGTTTCAAAGTATGAACGATGAAATTTCGTTTACACAACGCGGTATCGAATTTAATTCGTTTAAAATTAATGATACCGACGGAAATGCGTTAACGATTAACGGAGCCGTATTGACCAAAACCTATCAGGATTTTAACTTTGGATTAAACATTACGGCACGTGATTTTAAAGTGGTAAATTCAACCAAATCTAATAACCAGATATTATACGGTGTCATGGCGATCAATGCGAACATCGGCGTAAAAGGCGATATGAACCTGCCAAAGATCGATGGTACGATTACCGTAACCGATAAAACCGATTTCACGTTTGTATTGCCGCAGTCAAGTCCGGCGTTGCAGGAACGTGAAGGAATTATCGAGTTCGTAGATCAGAACCAGTTGGCGTTGGAAGATACCTTGAAAGATCCGCAGGATGAATTGGATGAAACCTTGAAAGGTTTAGATGTAAACTTAAACATCGAATTAGATAAAGACGCCAAACTTTCAATCATTATCGATAAAACAAATGGCGATTTCATAAAGCTTCAAGGCGAGGCGCAGTTAACTGGTGGTATCGATCCATCGGGTAAAACAACCCTTGTGGGTAGATATGAAGTGAACGAAGGTGCGTACGAAATGTCGGTAAGTCTTTTAAAACGTCGTTTCGAAATTCAAGAGGGCAGTTCTATTGTGTGGACAGGCGAACCAACCAAAGCAAATGTAGATATCACGGCAATCTATAAAACCAAGGCGGCTCCGCTTGATCTGGTGCAACAGCAGCTTCAGGGTGACGATCAAGCAAATTTGTTCAAACAACGTATTCCGTTCAATACGTACCTTAAAATGGGTGGCGAACTATTGAAACCAATACTTACGTTTGATATTGAGATTGATGGAAACAATCCGGGAGTATCAACAGAAGTAACCACGTTGGTAGAATCAAAATTGGATCAGTTGCGTACCGAACAATCCGAAATGAACAAACAGGTTTTTGCTTTGTTGTTACTGAACCGATTCATTGGCGAAAACCCGTTCCAAAGCAGTACGGGAATGTCTGCAGAAACGGTTGCGCGCCAAAGTGTAAGCCGTATGTTGTCTGAACAGTTAAATAATCTGGCAGCCGATTTGGTAGAAGGTGTAGAAGTGAATTTCGATTTGGAATCGTCAGATGATTATACTACAGGAACGCGCGAAAACAGAACCGATCTAAATGTAAATGTATCTAAAACCTTGTTGAACGATCGTTTAAAAGTAAGTGTGGGAAGTAATTTCGGATTGGAAGGAACCGAGCGTCAGAACGAAGAAATGACCAACATTGCGGGCGATTTGCAAATTGAATATTTATTGTCTAAAGACGGCAGATACATGCTGAAAGCGTATCGTAAAAACGAATATCAGGTGGCATTGCAAGGACAAATCATAGAAACGGGCGTTGGTTTCGTAATTACGTTAGATTATAACGAATTTAAAGATTTACTGCGCCGCCGCAAACGTAACAGAGAATTTAGAAGAACACAAAGAGCAATTCAAAATGAGCAGACTACCACAACAACTAAATAAAGCATTTTTTGCCGCAACAGCACTGTTTTTGGTAGGTTGCAGCAATACAAAATTTGTTCCCAAAGGCGATTACTTGTACACGGGAGCATCAATAAATATCATCAGCGATTCGTTGAGTAAATCGCAAAAAAACGGACTTAAAAAAGAGTTGGAAGGATCACTTACGCCTAAACCAAACACTACGTTTTTAGGCTTGCGTCCCAAATTGTATGTATACAACCGGGTAAGCGAACCTAAAAAAGAAAGCGGATTCAAATATTGGTTAAAGTATAAAGTAGGCGAAAAGCCGGTACATTTAAGTGATGTAGATATTCCGTTTAACTTGGATCTGATCGAAAACACCGGTGAGAACAGAGGATATTTCAACATTACCGCCAGTTACGATACGCTGCCTAAAAACAAAAGGGTAAAAATAAAATACAATGTGTCGCCACGATCGCAGTATCTTATCAATAAGGTGACTTTCCCGGCAGACAGTACGGTTTTATCAAAAGAAATCAATAAAACGGTTGCTAAAACGTTGCTAAAAGTTAATGAACCTTTTAATTTGGATGTGATAAAAACCGAACGCGAACGTATTGATGCTTCGTTGAAAGAAAACGGTTTTTATTATTTCGATCCTGATAATCTGATCATTCAGGTTGATAGTACCGAGGTAAAACACAAGGTAGATCTTAATGTGAAAATTAAGAACAACACACCTGAACTGGCGCGCAAGCAGTTTACTATTGATAAGATTTATATTTTTTCCGATTACAACTTGCGCAATACCAGAAACAGAAGAGGATTGGTTCGTGCAGATGTTGATACTCTTTTGTGGAAAGAAAACAGTTACATCATTGATCCTAAGGAAAAATTCCGTCCGCAGATTTACGACCGGGCATTGTATTTTAAGTCGGGCGATTTGTACAACAGATCCAACCATAACCTTACATTAAGCAGGCTGATTAATCTGGGAACGTTCAAGTTTGTAAAAAATCAGTTTGTATTGTCTGATTCCTTGGCGAACAAATTTGATGCCTATTATTATCTTACTCCGCACGAATTTAAGTCACTGCGTTTGGAAACTTTGGGTAAATCCAACTCGGCAAGTTATGTGGGTGGTGAGGTAAACTTCAACTGGCGTCATAAAAACTTTTTTAGAGGAGCCGAAGTCTTTGCTGCTACTTTATATACGGCGATCGATTTTCAGTTGGGTGGTAATAAAGATTCCAACAATATTTACCGTGTAGGTAGTAAGTTCAGCCTAACATGGCCGCGAATCATTGCACCTTTTAAATTTCAATCGTCAAGCGCTTTTGTACCGCGAACAAGGGTAGAGTTGGGGTACGAATTTCAAAACCGAACACAACTGTATACGCTGCATAATTTCAATGCGTCCTTTGGATATTTGTGGAAAGAAAATGCACAGCGCGAACACGATTTAAAGCTGATAGAGGTTACGTATGTTACTCCGGAAAACGAGACTGCAAAGTTTGAAGAAGAGAAGGTGAAAAATCCAGCATTAAAAAGGGTTACAGAACGACAGTTGATTTTTGGTCCGGTTTATAACTATACCTATACAAACACCATGCTTCCTAAAAAACATACCTTTTATTACAAAGGATTATTGGATTTATCTGCGAATTTAACGGGATTGATTTCGGGTGCAAATGCTAAAACAGATTCAATTAATAATATTACTGATGCTAAGACTATTTTAGGAGTAGCGTATAGTCAATATATAAAAACCGAACACGATTTTAGATATTATTTAAAGCTCGATGAAACTTCACAAATAGCAACACGTTTTATAGGTGGTGTGGCGTATCCGTATGGTAATTCAGTTTACATGCCGTTTGTAAAACAGTTTTTTGTGGGGGGGAGTAACAGTATTCGTGCGTTTCGTGCACGTACTTTGGGACCTGGAAGTTATGACCCACGAAATTCTGGTTCTTCTTTTTTTCATGATCAAGCAGGAGATATCAAGTTGGAAGCTAACGTAGAATACCGTAAAAAACTGGTAAGCTTTTTAAACGTAGCTGCTTTTGTTGATGCCGGAAACGTTTGGTTGTTTAATGAAGAAAAAGGTCGTCCGGGAGGTGAAATTAGTAGTGATTTCCTATCAGAAATTGCAGTCGGCGGCGGTTTGGGATTACGTCTAGATTTTAATATCTTGATTCTTCGTTTAGATTTGTCTATTCCGTTCCGTATCCCTTATTATGAAAAAGGGGAACGTTGGAGTTTCAACGAAATTGATTTTTCTAGCAAACAATGGCGTCGTGATAATTTAATGCTGAACATTGCCATAGGCTATCCTTTCTAAAAGAATGTAGTTCGTTTTGAAACTTATTTATTTTGAATTTTAAACTGAACTTAATCAAAATCATCCGTTATCAAGTAGAATAATACCGCATTTATCAAGGGTTTTTAAAGGATATTCGTTTCGACAAGAAATCAAATGTTAAAATTTATAAATCGTCGAACATAGCATATACGGGCGGTTCATTCAAATTAAGTTAAAAATAGATTTGTTAAAAAATAATTTTGTAACTTTCCAAAATCCTTATTTAAGACCTAATACGAATTATTGAGCTTTAGAATGAAAAAAATTTTAATAATAGAAGACGATGTATCTTTTTGTTTAATGATGAAAACGTTTCTTACCAAAAAAGGTTTTGAAGTTTTTAATGCATTTTCATTTAAAGAAGCTACCGTTGTTTTAAAAGACCAACAGTTGGATCTTGTTTTAACCGACGTTCGTTTGCCTGATAGCGACGGTATTGAAATACTAAAATATATTAAAGAAGTTAATCCTGCTATTCAGGTAATCCTGATGACGGGTTATACCGATATTAAAACGGCGGTAAACGTAATGAAGATTGGTGCTTTTGACTATGTTTCAAAACCCATTAATTCAGACGAAATTCTACACACCATCCACAAGGCATTAACCGAAGGCGGTAAAACGTCTACAGTAGTAAATGCTTCAGCTGAAAGTGATACAAAAGAAACCCGCCCGGTAAAAAATGCCTATACGGGCAGCCATTTTATTAAAGGAAAAAGTGCAAAATCTAAAGAATTGTACGATTTCATTAATGTGGTGGCACCAACTAACATATCTGTTCTTATCATTGGTGACAGTGGTACAGGTAAAGAAAATATTGCCTATTCTATTCACAAATTAAGCAAGCGCGAAAACATGCCTTATGTGGCAGTTGATTGCGGTGCGATACCAAAAGATTTGGCGGCAAGTGAGTTTTTCGGTCATGTTAAAGGATCGTTTACAGGTGCTGTTACCGATAAGATTGGTCATTTTGAAGCAGCTAATGGCGGTACCATTTTCTTGGACGAAGTTGGAAATTTAACCTACGATGTTCAAGTGCAGTTATTACGTGCATTGCAGGAACGCAAGGTAAAACCGGTGGGAAGCAGTAAGGAAGTAGATGTTGATATCCGCATCATTGCTGCAACCAACGAAGATTTACAGAAAGCGGTGCGCGAAGGCGATTTCCGAGAAGATTTATACCACAGATTAAACGAATTTTCAATACAGGCACCACGTTTAAACGAACGCGGAAAAGATGTATTGGAATTTGCAGAATTCTTTATCGCACAATCTAATGATGAATTAGAACGTAATGTAGAAGGATTATCGGATGAGGTAACCGAAGTTTTTTTAAGTTACGAATGGCCGGGTAATCTGCGCGAAATGCGTAACATCATCAAGCGTGCGGTATTATTGAGCAGTTCAAACCTTATCGAGAAAAATGTATTGCCTGCAGAAATGTTCCAACAGAATGTATTAAAGAATATCGAAGTGCACGATCATGTAATGGCATCACCCGATAGTTTTGCAGCGACAAGCATGCAGCGCGAAGATTTAAAACTGTATTCATCTACAAACGAAGAGCAATTGATCCGTGTGGCATTGGAAAAAGCAAAATACAACAAAACCAAAGCAGCTCATATATTGGGTATCGACAGAAAAACCCTGTACAATAAATTAAAGCTGTACGATATTGAATTGTAAACGGAGGCAAATCTAATTTAAAGGAAGATAAAAGGAATTAAAAATTAAGTTTTAAACTATACTTTTTATGATTTATTTTTTAGAAATATTGAATTAACGATGATGTTTAAATGATTTTACTTTGATTAAGTGGTAAAGTATCTTACGATAAATACGAAGATTATCTCCCCGAGCCTTTTTGAACCAAAAATGTCTAGCTAAAGCGATTTTTAAGTTGTTTTTTCATACTTTTGTACTTTATATACCTATTATGAGTGTTTTATTTGAAGAGGATTTGAAAGTAGAAATTTGTAGCGAATTAAAAAACGAGCTTTTACTTTTAAGAAATGAAGAGCAACAGGTAATTATTCATTGTTCTATTTACGCAATGGATGCTGGTGATGCCGCAAGAATATGGAAAAGTACTTATTTAATTGATAAGGAAACTGGTAAAACATACAAGCTGCTTTTTACAGACGGTATTAGTTTTGCACCACAATGGACCTTAATTCCTTTCAATAAACCTCTGGAGTTTACTTTGATTTTTAAAGGATTACCAAAAAGCTGTAAATTATTTGATCTGGTTGAAATTATTCCTGAAGAAGGCGGTTTTGAAGTTTTAAACGTAAACCGCAATTCAACAGATGTTTATTATGTAACAATATAAAAGCCGGAAAATATATCCGGCTTTTTGTTTTAATCTATATTATTTCCTTGTTGTTCATCTTCTATAAAAAGTTCTACTTTACTTACAATGCTTCGCAGAATTTCTTCGCGTTTGTTTGCTGTTCCAATTTCCTGTAACGAAATTTTATTAGGTAAAGTAGCAACATCGCTGGTTAATTGTTTTGCCATGATATTTACCCTTATACCAACAGTGGCATCGTCTGGAACATCTTTAAATACATTAGTTAAATGAGTACGCCAGTCAAAACTTTTTAAATCTTGAAAGCGGTCTGCATTAACCGTCATAAAAACTGTTTTAACCTTATCGACAA
>Ga0308157_10003925_pt1 | contig 20626 bp, 14 predicted proteins | sample PhyBR1_FD_201035 | JGI IMG/M metagenome (GOLD analysis project Ga0308157, IMG submission 201035) | Phyllosphere microbial communities from UC Gill Tract Community Farm, Albany, California, United States - DLSLB.R1 | ecosystem: Host-associated > Plants > Phyllosphere > Unclassified | place: USA...
TGCCAGGTTGCGGGATTTGACCATCTTGTCTCCGTTCAGTGCCATGTTTTTTTGGCACGTTGGAAACGTTACCATTGGCTTTGCCCGACTATAGCATCGGGTCAATTGACGGTCAAACTAAACTTGCTGATTGTAATTCTTGAACGGGGGTTGGGCCATGCGCAAGGTGCGCAAGTCCACATTCAGGCAGCACGCAAAGCGGAAAAAACGCACATGGTTTTCGTCATCGTGTAGAGTAATAGTTAATCTTTCAGGCAGGTGAAAATCTGGTTGCCACGCTTGCAGATGGCGCGACGCTTCGGAGGCATGTTGAGAAATTCGAAAATATTTCCACGTGTACGATACCTCGGGACCTATGTTGATCAGGCAGGCCTGTTTGCCTGCCACGCCGGCGCAATTCCAATCGCGCTGGCCATTGCGCATGGCAGCCGCCCATGAGTCGCCCGGTCATTTTACTTGTCGACGATGAGCCCGCCAACCTGGCCATGATGCGCCAGGTGCTCAGCGATGACTACACCCTGGTGTTTGCCCGCAACGGCGCCGAAACGATGGCCGCGCTCCACAAGCACCGGCCAGCAATGGTGTTGCTGGACATCGGCCTGCCAGACATCAACGGCTACGACCTCTGCCTCAAAATCAAGCAGAGCGACACGACCGGGACGATCCAGGTCATCTTCGTGACGGCGTACGCCGACCCCGTAAACGAAGCCGCCGGCTTTTTCGCTGGCGGCGTCGACTACATCACGAAACCCGTGTCGCCGCCGATCGTGCGCGCGCGCGTCGCCAGCCATCTGTCCCAGGTGCGGGCGGAACTGCTGGCCAGAAGTTACCGCGAGGCGATCTCGATGCTGGGCCAGGCGGGGCATTTCAACGATACCGATACCGGTGCGCATATCTGGCGCATGGCCGCCTATGCAAAGGCGCTTGCCAAAGGAGCAGGGTGGAGCGCCGAAGACAGCGAGCAGCTCGAACTGGCGGCGCCGATGCATGACACCGGCAAGATCGGTATTCCTCAATCCATTCTGCGCAAACCGGGGCCACTCGACGATGCCGAGTGGGCCATCATGAAAACCCATCCGCAGATCGGCTACGACATTCTCAGTAAAAGCGCGGCGCAGGTGTTCCAGCTTGCCGCCGAGGTGGCATTGCATCACCATGAGAAATGGGACGGCAGCGGCTACCCGGCCGGCCTCTCCGGCGACGCCATTCCCCAATCGGCGCGCCTGGTGGCGCTCGCCGACGTGTTCGACGCCCTGAGCATGCAGCGTCCGTACAAGGAAGCATGGCCTCTCGACAAAATCCTGGCCTATGTGGATGAGCGCTCAGGAACGGATTTCGATCCGGCGCTGGTGGACGTGTTTCACAGGACACTGCCGGAGTTGCTCGACATACAGCAGACATGGGATACGCGGGATGGTGATCTGGCCCATGCGTCTGGGATGCCTCAGAAAAAAAGCCCAGTCTGAAAGGATGGGCTGGTTCTCTACATGGTGACAAGACGCATGGGGTGGTCGTCACCGTGGATAACTTGAAACACTGAACCGCATTTGTCGGGCTTTCGCCATGCCGTGACATGTTGATGATAACGAGGTAAAACTTTCCGGTGAGAAATTGATATAAGCTTGGGCCATAGTCATCGCTTACATTCACGCGTTGGGACACCTATGCCACAAGTCGCTTTTCATACCTGCTGCAATGGCAACGTATATCAACACCCGCCCCCACGTCATGCACTCATCGGAGATACCAAAACACTTGTTTCGTGTTTGATTTCTCATGTTGCTTCTAATTTTTACTAGTTCCTGAAGAACGTTCTGGTTTCACGAACATAAACCGGCTTGTCGACAGGTGTTATTCCAATGCGGGGAAAAACATCCGGCAGCGTGATGCATTTTAATGCGGGGTCATCATGTATTTTTTCAAGCAGCGTCTTAGCCGACAACTGACAATTGCTTTCGCTACGCTCGTTTCAATTATTGTCGCCATCTCTGCGCTGGCCGTATTCAGCTTGAGTGAAGCGCAATCCAACTTTGACGGGTTTGTGGGCGACGAGTTCAATCGTGGCAGCGTTGCACGTGATGTCAGGTCAGCCGTGAGTGCAAGGGCAATTGCAGCGCGTAACCTTATTCTGTTGAATGCGCCTGCTGACATTGCTGCCGAAAAGGCTGCCGTCATGGCCGCCCACGAGCGCGTGAAAGACCGCATGGCGTTGCTCAAGAAATTGCTTGATCTGGATAAGAAAGCGACGCCGAGGGAGCATCAGCTCTATGACGAATTGGTCAGTATCGAGCAGCGGTATGGCCCTATTGCGCTGTCTATCGTCGAGATGGCACTGAATGGCAAGAAGTCTGAAGCGACTGAAAAAATGAATGCCGAGTGCCAGCCGCTGTTGAAGAAACTGATTGCCACGGTAGGCGAATATGCAAAATTGATCGCCAGTTCCGCAGAAAGCGAAATCCAGAAATCAGCCGAGAAATTCCGTGCCAAGCGCTTGTTGCTGATCTGCGTGTCGCTGGTTGCCGTTGTCACGGCGATTGCCCTTTCACGCTTGATAAAACGCAGTCTGCATCGTTCTTTGGGCGCCGACCCGCACGATTTGAGAAAAGCCGCGAATCAGGTCCGTTCCGGTGACCTGGGTACATTACCGGAAGCAGCGACCGCACCGGAAAACAGTGTGATGGCGTCACTCGGCGACATGCAGCAATCACTGGCAACGATCGTCAATAGTGTGCGTCGTTCCTCCGATACGATCGAATCTGGTTCCACAGAGATCGCTGATCGAAACAAAGATTTATCGGCACGCACTCTGGAGCAGGCCAGGCAGTTGCAGGAAAGCGCCAGCGCGATGGAGAAAATCACCGGGACCATCCGCGTCAATGCCGATACCGCCGCCCGTGCCAGTGATCTGGCGTTGAGTGCGCGCGCGGCTGCTGAAAACGGCGGCTCCATGGTCGATGAAGTCGTCATCACGATGCAAAAAATCACGGCAAGCTCGAAAAAGATCGAAGACATCATTTCGGTAATTGACGGCATCGCTTTCCAGACCAACATCCTGGCGTTGAATGCAGCAGTCGAGGCCGCCCGTGCAGGTGAGCAGGGCAGGGGGTTTGCCGTCGTGGCGAGTGAGGTGCGCGCACTGGCGCAGCGCAGTGCGCAGGCGGCCAAGGAAATCAAGGTGCTGATCGTTGACAGCGTCGGCATGATCGGCTCGGGCGCGGGCATGGTGTCAAATGCTGGTGAAGCAATGACCGCAATCGTCAGCGAAGTAAAGAGCGTTGCCGAGCTGATCAGCGAAATCAGCACAGCCACCCGTGAGCAGACCACGAGCATCACCAGCGTTGGCGAGACAGTCATGGGACTGGATCGCGGCACCCAGCAAAATGCATCACTGGTCGAGCAGATGGCCGATGCAGCAGATGCGCTGAATCAGCAGGCACATAGTCTGGTGTCGGCAGTGTCTGTATTTAAGGTTGGCGGGGACAATGAGATGACCAGTAACGCAGGCAAGTCGATGTCCAAGCGCCGGCCACAGTCGTCACTGCAACTGCGCGAGGCAGCGTAAACGGCAAGTGCGACCCTGAAAAGATGGACTGCCTGCGGGTCCCCTGAACCAATCCTGATCTCACGTTGACACAGGTTATATGGCACCCAAAGAGCAAAAAGCCCAATCCTGAGGACTGGGCTTTTTGCTGAATTACTGGTATCAGATATCGGTTTCGAACTGACCACGTGATAGTAATATCCCGCGCAACAAAGAATATCGCCATAAAGTGACGTTCTTTGTTTTGAGAGGGATCGGAATTTGGGCTTTGTTCCAATTAGAGCGCATCAGCGAAACAGCTGCAACCCTAGCAGGGCCATTGTGGATGAAAGGCTCAAGACGCACACCGCGAACAGCCACTTTGTTCGTGTCTGGAGCGGAGCAAGGTGGAGTGCAAGCTGCTGCTGGACGGTGGCTGTGACCAGTGCCTGCTGGGTTTCAGACAGGACCTGGTACTGACGGGCGACTTCCTTGGACGAACCTTCGATCGTGGCCGCCAGCGACTCGAAATGCGACACGAGTCCCGGTTGCAGGGTGTCGATGCGTTTGTATAGTTGGGCTTGCTGGCTGTCGAGCTGTCGCGTCAGTCCATTCAACTCCCGGTTCAGCTCGCTCGCGGCCGTCCATTCCTGGTCGCGCATGGCGACTAGGTCAGCGTCCACCTTCGCAACCGCCTGGGTTGCCGCGGTGAGACTGTCGCCGACGGCACTAGTCCTGGTGTCAATTTGCCCGAGTATCGTCGCCGTCCTCGTGAGGCCGTCGTCGAGATGCGTGTGCCTCTGCTCAAACCGGACACCCATTCCGTCGAGTTCCCGACTCAATTGATCGGCAACCGCCTGCTGTTGTGCACGCACTGCGCTTAGCCCGTCCTCGACGCGGGTGATTTCACGTACCACTCCCTCGATAGCGACCCCTGTCGCATCGGCATTTGCGTCTAATTGTGCAAGCATGCCGTCGGCCCGCAGCAGGGAGTCCTGCATGCGTCCGTCGCGTTCCTTCTGGTCCACACTGTGCCGGCAAAGGTCTTCTTTCAACTCGCCGATCCCGTCCGCAACCTCATCGAAGCGACTCCTGACGCGCTTGTATTGGTTCTCAAGTGCTTCGATCAGCCCCGCCTCCACGGCTTGTGCGCTCCTGGCGTTGGCCTGCTGGACGGCCGCAAGCTGCGCCGTCATCTCGCAGAGTGTTTTGTGCAGTGGATCGAGGGGCTGCTTCATCACGCGCGTCAGGATTGCCGCCATAGCCTGCTCCTGCTCATCGATGCTGCGTTGCAGTGCTTCGGGTTGTGTGTTTGCGTCGCGTTTCATGATTGTCTCTTAGACTAGGGTGATTTTTCTGTGCTCTTCGGTAAGGCCGGCCACCGACAGCAGGGTAAGCAGGGCATCGACCGGGTCGGCAGCTGCCACGATTCGCGTCCGTCTATGTTGCAGTTCGGCCAGATATTCCTCGTTGAGCATCATGGCGAACTGGGTGGCGGTATCGGAATCCTTGTCGAGGCGAGTCACCGCCTCGCACATCTCCTCTTGTGTCTTTACACGCTGCACCTCAAGCCTTTTCAGCTTGGCCCGCTGTTGCGTTGCAATCAACTGCATACCAACGCGTCCGCTTTCCGCTTCCGCTGCTTGAATTTCAAGTTCCGCGATACGGGTGCCGACGTGCTTTCTCCACAGGTCTTGAGCGAGTGTGGCCGTCTTTTCAGCTGCATCGCGCATGTCCTGCTTCAACCGCGACATGTCCGTGGCAAAGCTGTCTGAGATATTGGGGTAATACTCGTCGCGCCAGTAGCTGCTCATGCGCGCGCGGAGAATGGCGAACTCGTCCCCTGCAATGGTGTTGACCTTGGCAACATGGGTGCTCAGGTCGGGACGTGACTTACCCCAGAATTTCCCCGCTTTGGCACCGGATGGTCCCGTCTCGACAAACTCCTGGCGCAGCCAAGAGGTGAAATCATTGATTCGGCGAAACAAGGCATTGGTGTTCGTTGTTGCGGCACCCACCCCATCGACGTGCATGGTCGGATCGAAAGCGAGGGCCGACGACAGCTCTTCCTGCGCCACGTCACGCAGTTTAAGCAGCGCCTGTATGGCCTTGCACTGCCCGGCTAGCTTGCGTTCGCTATCCTCCGCCTGCAGAGCCATCGCATCTGCCTTTGCGGCATGTCCGGTGAGGTCGGCCAACGCCGCTTTACCCCGTGCGATGCAGGCGGCACGCTTGCGCTTGGCGACGAAGTTCACATCGAGTGCGTTACGAAACCGCGCGGCTTCGTTGGCTGACGCACGGATGTCTTTGTGCAACTGCTCCTTCAGATCTGTGACCACGGGTTCGACCCGGGCAGCGAATTGACTGTCGTTGCTCAGCATGGTTTGCCATGACGCGCCAAATTCGAGGGGATAGAAACGCTCCGGTTTGGCGGCTTCGGGCGCCAGCGGGCATTCAAAGGTGCCGATCTGCTTCAGCAGACGCTCGCGGACGTGTTCAGGGCACAGTTTGCACGGATGATTGCGCGCGAAGTCACGCACCGTATTCGGCGTAAAGGAAAACGTGGTGACAATGCGGAAGCGGTTTGGGACGAACTGCCAGTCTTCGATGCCCGGCAAGGTCAGTGCCTCCGGATTGAGGAAAGACAGGTCGTCGCCACGCCCGACTAGCAGGATCAGGTCGGCGTGTGGCACATAGCGTTTCGCCATGCGCACGACGTGTTCCTGTTCCACCGGGTCCGCCGGACTGTCGCCCGGCAGGTCGAGCATCCGGGCGCCGATGCCCCCATGCGTGCAACCGGCAAAACAGTCTTCCGGAATCGATACTACGACCGGCTTTTCCGCCGGCAGGCGTCGTTTGCTCATCTTCAGGCGCAGCTCTCCGAGCGCTTCGCACATCTCCTCGTCCGTGGCGATGCGCCGCTTGTCGGCGCCGTCATCAAGGTACCAGTCGCGATCGGCCGAACGACGATATTCCATCGTGGTGGCAGTGGCTGATTTGCCCTGCTCGCGGCCTCCGCGCAAAACCTTGCCGACGCGGATCTGCGCTTTCCCTCCCAGTCCCATCAGCTCGAGAAGAAGGGTCGTTTTGCCTACCTGGGTCCTGCCGAAGACCACGACGTAGGGCTCTTCGTCGACGGCGCCGTTCAGGTGCGCACTTACGTCTGGGCTCAACTGCGCGATGAAACGGTGGTAAGCGCGGTAGGCCCACCCGAGCTTGTCAGCTTCCAGGCCGGCCCATAGCGCCTCCGGTGTCGAAATACCTGCGGTCATGTAGCAACCTTCTCGAAGAGCACGAGTGTCTGGCCCGAATCGGACAGCTGCGACAACAGGTCGCGCTGCAATATGCGGACGTCGGCGAGGGCCTTGGCAAGACGGTCCTGCTCCATCAGGCGCTGGTCGAGGCCGTAGCGTTGGCGCAAGCCCTGCTTTAGGTGACTGCGCATCGTCGCCATCAGCTCGTCGTAACGAGCCCCGAAATGAACTACATGGTAGTCGCGCGTGTTCTGCAACATGTTGTTGGCCAGCGCACTCACCTGACCGTCATAACGCTTAACTTCCTGCACCGCGCAGTGCGCTACAAAGCCGATGGCAATGACTGCGGCGACCGAGCCTGCCACGGTCATGGCGGCCCCACCAGCCGCCTGGCCACCGCCAATGCCCGCCGCTGCCAGCAATTCGCTGATGATATCCAAATGCCCGTCGGCGATAACATCAACTGCCATGACCGCCGCGATACCCTTCAGGATGCCTCGCGACGAATCGGAAAAATCGGAAAACTGCTTGTTTACGTTCTCGACCGATTTGCCGAGGTCGACCTGGGGCAACTTCTCGAGCGTCGTGCCGCTGACTTGTACGAGCTGCGGCAAGGCGGAAGCGATGCGCGTGTATTCCAGTACCATTACCGGCAATAATTTTGCCGTCTTCTCCAGGTCGCGGTTAGTCGCACCGGAACTGACCTCTCCTGCGCGGCTTTGCATTAGGGCGCGCAGGTTTGAGTGCACCTTTTCATTTGTGAACTTGGCGGGTACTGCATTGTTCTTGTCGTCCAGATAGCCAAGGCGCTGCAACGGCGATGACGACGGCAGCAATGCGCTCTGGGGCAGTTCTGGTCCGGCTGCCTTTGCGGTCAGCTTGCCGAGGCCATCCATGTACTGCTTGAGCACCGGGCCCGCCTCGCCCCATGCATCAAGTACGTCGTTTTCGAGCTTGCCCTGGGTTTCGGTGACGCTGTCGAAGGTATTCGCGATCTTGTTAAGAATACCTTCGTGATCGCGTATGAGGCGACCCTGCATGTCCTTCCATGCCTTGCTGTAGTGTTCTCCAAACAGGTTCTTGACCATTTGCTGGTGCTGGACGCGCAGACTGGTACATCCCTCGTCGAACTCATCCAGGCAGTTCTTGAGCGTTTCCTGGCCACCGTCATCGCCGCCGGTCTGGCGGAAGAATAGAGTTGCATGCGTACGCATTTCCTTCAGCACACCCGTGAGGTCTTCGGACAGCGTCTGCTCCAGCTTGGCTAGCTGGACCTGGCGCGACGCCGTGCCGGAAACTGACATGTCGCGCAGGGCGGCAGTAAACGCGGGAAGCCAGCGGGGGAGGCACTCGGGGGCGGTAGCAGCGCAAAATACTTGGCGCGCAGCATCCTCTCCTTTCAACGCGAATCCTGCGACGGCCGTCTGCCGCAGTTCTTCCAGGCGCGCCTCGTCGTTACCAAATGACTCGGTCTTGGCGATCACGACCAATGGCCGGATTGTACGCAACTCGTTGGCCAGCATGTCCTTGACAACCTCCTGCTGTACCTGGCTGGCTAGGCGCGTCGCGTCGGTCACGATAACGCAACCCGCTGCCCCCACCAGTGCCTGGCGCATCAGGTCCTGCCAGGGTCCGTTGGTGGAAGTACGCTTTTCGTAGCCCGGAAGGAGCAGCAGCGCCTGTCCATCATTCTGGAAGTAGCATCTCGGTACGCGTAGAACGGGCAACAGGACCTCCGGCATGCCTCCCCTGCAAGCTTTGACGAAGTCGTGGGCTTCCAGCTCGATCTCGTCCATGTCGAAATGGCGCGAACCCTCGGTGGCGGGCCGCAGCACCTTGGCGTAGCCCTGCGGTGCCTCATGCGCGCTGCTTTCCTCAACCAGTACCGGCAGGGTCTCGCCTTGGCCCTCATTCGGAGGCAGCCAAGGATTGTCGTTGCTTAGGCCATATAAGGTGCGTACCAGAGTAGTCTTGCCCGCGCTCTGGGTGCCGCCGATCGCAATCAGCCAGCGATCGTTCATGACCTCCGCAAGAGTCAGGCGACGCATGAGAGGCAGCAACTGGGCATCAATGTCGGCATTGTCCAGTACCCTGGCGGCGCCGCGAAGCTCGCGCATTGCCTGGTTAAGTTCGGATAGCAGTAGTTCAGGAGTTTGCATGATCGTATTGGAGCTAATCGTGGATGAGTGGGAGGGCAAAAAAGTTCGTTACAGTCAGGACATGTGCGCGCGCTTTCACGGTAGCGAGGCTGCTGGCAGATGAATCGACGTCGCTCGTGGGTATAGCAGTTGTGGCCGTTCAATTCGGGGGACTTCTATTTGAAGCGCTAGAGGATTGTTGGTTTCACTATTGCAATTATATTCCTGTGAGCATGGAGAATTTTCACTAAATATTGCGTTGTGAATATAAGTGCCGATTTGTGTGCCTTGTCATGATCCCTCTTCTGTCCTTATGGCTATGATTCCGACCCCGCGACATCAGAATCGATGTGTCCGTCGTTTATCAGACGGACCTGCAATGCGAGCAACGAGCAGTCGGGGCTGACGATAACAGGAAGCATAGCGAAAAACTGTATCGCATCGCCTATGTAGCCGGAGAGCGTCTCTGTCGTAGACGGGCGCTTACCGGCGCCACGAATTTTTGTTATAGTTACTTTCCGCATTGAAACTTTTCAGGCATCCACCAGCTGCGACGGCATTTGTCTTACCTGCGTCTACCTTTGCCTTCCCTCAGATCGACAAATCAGGAATTTCCATGACTGGTGCTGCAACCAAGCTGCCAAGGCCATTTACGCTCAATGACATTAGCGTTGGGTCCAAAGTTTACGAAGCCTTGGTGCGGCATTCCGCGGTTCGTCCAGGGGAGACCCTGTTCTATGGCGACTTGCTCGAACAGTCCCTTACGCTGTTCCCGGACGACGAAGCGATGAAGCGCGCGGTACCGATCGGTATCGGCATGAAGTTGCTGTTTGTGCAGGCGTTCTGCGAATCGCACCGCTATCCGAACCTGGCATGCCTCGCTGTCAACAAAGGCTGGCAAATCCCCGGAAATTGCCTATCCCGAAGATTGGGGGCGCGAGATGCGGGAGTTGGCGGCCTTCGACTGGTCCTCGGTGAAGCCGGCATTGGATGCTTACGTCACCCAGGCTGTCGCGGCTGCGACACCGCTGCAAAGACGCCGCGAAACCGAGGCGCGCGAGCTGCTGTTTGCGCATTTCTGCGAGAACCGGTCCGCCTATGAACGTTTTAATCATTCTGACTGGGAAGAGATGGTGAGCCTCCTGATGGAAGGCGTCGATATCGGAATCGCCTTGCATACGGTCCTGCAGGCGAAAGCGGGCTCGATTGAGCGGCAGGCACGAAAGAAATTATATGAAAAACGAAACGACCCAAGTCGCGAAACGCACTGCGCTGGCCAGTAGGATCGACAGTGTCAGGAAATTGCTTGCGACCTCGGGGCTGATGATTCCCGCATACCAGCGTCCGTATAAATGGACCAGCAAGAATATCAACCAGCTGTTCGGCGATATGGTGACCCACAAGGACAGGCGACCCTACAGGCTGGGCACTATTGTGCTGCACCGGGACGGTGATGAGCTTAATATCGTTGACGGGCAGCAGCGTACCGTCAGCCTGGTGCTGGCCGTCAAGGCCTTGGTCAAGCTGCGGATGGCGGGCTTGGTGCGGAAAGACCTGAAGGAGCAACTGGATGGCCTTGCCAGGAACATGATCCATCCCCGGTTCGAGAGCGAGCTGTCGCATGCAAACCTTCGAAACAACTTTCTCGAGACTTCGCGCATCGTCGAGCGCGCCGATTTTACCGAGGAGCTGATCGACTTCATGCTGAACGGGTGCGAAGTCGTCGTCTTCGAGCTGGCCGACATCTCGGAAGCCTTTCAGTTTTTTGATTCACAAAACGCACGCGGGCGCGACCTCGATCCGCACGACCTGCTTAAAGCCTTTCACTTACGCGAGTTCGACGACGATGAGCAGGTCAAGGCGGATACTGTCGCCCGCTGGGAGAGTAGCGAGAGCGAGGAACTGGCTTCGCTGTTCGCCCAATATCTGTATCGCATACGTAACTGGACCAGAGGGCGCTCTGCACGGTATTTCGGCAAGGAAGACACGCCCCTGTTCAAAGGCGTGAACCTCGATACGGCCGCTCGCTACCCCTATGCCGACCAGTTGCGCCTTGTGCACCATTTTGTGGACGATTACAACCGGCAGTACCACCGCAAGATCGACGGGCGGGCGATGGCGTTTCCGTTCCGTCTGGACCAGACGATCATCAACGGCCGCCGCTTTTTCGACATGACGGCGCACTACCAGGACAGGGTCGCAGCCATCGCCAACCATATTGGCGACGTGAGCAAGCTCGCGGAAACCGGCGGGCTCGACGGTTTCGCTGGACGCATCGTTCGAACGATCGACAGCTATAAAGGCAAGGGCCGCACGGGCGACGGTTTTGTACGGACGATCTTCGATTGTCTCTTGATCTGCTATATCGACAAGTTCGCCTTCGCCGAGATCTCTCGCGCCATCGAGAGGATTTTCCTCTGGGCGTACAGCCTGCGACTTAAGATGGAATCGGTGCAAATTGCGAGCATGGATAACCACGTCCTCGACAATAACTTATTCCGGACACTGATCGATGCCGTCTCTCCTGCGGATTTCATCAACCTTAGCCTGCCTGTTCTCGACCGGAACCGGTCGACCAAAACGGACGCGATCCACGCGATTTTCAAAGATATGAGGTACGCGGCATGAACGAACAGATCTCCGAACTGACTATCAAGGAATTGCTGGCCGAAGGGGGAGACTATGTCATCCCGATGTATCAACGAAACTACGCTTGGGACGAAGCCGAAATCACCCAGTTGATCCAGGACGTAATCGATTACCTTCCCGGGCTCGACGGCAGTGTACAGAACTATTACATCGGCACCCTGGTGGTGTTCGAGCGCCAGGGTCCGGGGCGACCCGTGTACGAAACGATCGACGGCCAGCAGAGGCTGACGACACTGTCGCTGCTTGTCTCTTATCTGAAGAACACCGGGATAGCCGGGCTGGACTGGTACGACACGCTACGCATCCATTTCGAAAGTCGGGACCGCTCGCAAAAGACGCTTTCCACCATTTTTGCCGGCGCATTCGACCGCAACCCGCCTGCCTATCTGGCGCCCGGGGATACCAACACGTCCATTCTCAACGGTTATCGGCTCATCAAGAAAATCCTGCCGGGCAAACTCAAGGAGGGTGGCGCCAGGATTGACAATTTCGCCGACTACCTGCTCAATAACGTGGTCCTGATGCGAGTGGGCGTGCCGGCGCAGACCGACCTGAACCACTATTTCGAGGTCATGAACAGTCGTGGGGAGCAGCTTGAAAAGCATGAGGTCCTGAAGGCGAGCATGATGGAAGCCCTGAGCGAGGGGCCCGGCCCGGAACGAAGCCGGCGCTGCCTGCACGTGGTCTGGGAGGCCTGCGCCAATATGGAACGCTACGTACAGATGGGATTCACGCCGGCCCAGCGCGATGCCGTGTTCCACAAGGGCGATTGGGGTCGCTTTCAGGTGCGCGATTTCGCTCACCTGTGCGACGCGCTTGATCTGACTGAGACCGTGGACAGTCGCGGATCCGTGGCCTTGACGCTCGACGACATCATCGAGCCGACGAATGGACTTGCCGGCGCCGGCACCAAGGAAGAGGGCAAGGTCGAGGACGCGCCTGAGCGTTTCAATTCCGTGATCAATTTCCCGAATTTCCTGCTCCACGTGCTGCGCGTCACGACGGGGAAAAACGTCCCGCTCGACGACAAGGCCCTAATCCGTGCTTTCGACGATCATGTGCTCAAACACCGCGATCGCGCCGCGCGGACCAAGGACTTCGTGTTTGCCCTGCTGCGTTGCAAGCGCCTGTTCGATCAGTATGTGATCAAGCGCGAGTTCGCGAAAGGAAAGGGCGGGTGGAGTCTCAAGCGTCTCAAGTGGAGCGCGAGCGGCGAGAAAAATGGCGTGGGGCGGGCGAGTTATGTCAACACGTTCGGCACCGCCGAGGACGACGAAGACGGCGGCAACCGCCGTATCCTCATGCTGCTGTCCGCCTTTCACGTCTCCGCGCCTACCCAGGTCTACAAGCACTGGCTGAACGCCGCGCTGTGGCACCTGTGTGACGGCGCTAGCGTGCACGAAACGACTTACCTGCGTTACCTGGAGTCGGTTGCGCAAGCCTTCGTGTTCGACCGTTTCTTCGCCGGCGAGCGCAAGGCCGAGTATTTCGACATCATCTACGGCAGGAAAGGTCAGTGCCAAGCGCGACGTTCCGGCGTTGATAAAGCCAGCCTCACGGCCCGGCTGTCGTACGGGAGGATCGAGAACAACCTCGTCTTCAATTACCTCGACTACCTGCTTTGGCTGGAGCACCGCGAGAAAGAGGGCGACAAGATCAAATCATTCGAGTTCACCTTCCGCAGCTCGGTCGAGCATTACTACCCGCAGAAACCGATGGCCGGCCAGGAGCGCCTTGATAATGACGTACTCGATTCGTTCGGAAACCTGTGCCTGATTAGCCACAGCAAGAATTCGCGCCTGAGTAATCTATCGCCGATGGCGAAAACGGATTATTACCGTAACAATCGCCCGGATAGTATCAAGCAGTACTTGATGATAAAGAGTGGCCCGTGGGGGCAGACGGCAATCGGTAGGCATGGCGAGCAGATGGTGGCGGTTCTCGTTGCCAGTCTCGACCCCTGACGTGCCTGGACCAAGAACGGACTGCGTCCTTGCCTGTCGGCACACAGGAGCAGTATGATCTACCAGAAGAACCAAAAGTTAAGCACTAGCTTGGCAGGCGTGTATTTCCCTATCCGTATAGTCCAGAACCGTGAAGCAAGCCGTGAAATCGCCCCGCGCCAGACACGCCGCACCCGTTGAGCCCATGTTGGGATGGACTTATCTCTCCCGCGATGCACTCGCCCGCGCCAAGGCCCAAATGGACGAGGAATCACTGGGCGTGCGCGACGAGGTTGGCTTCCTGACGATCCACCAACGCTATGCCGACCACTTTTTTCCGGGCACATCGGTACTGCACAAGCGCGCCCGCTATACGATCTTCGTACCCTGGCTGTTCGAAGACCTGGCCGGTTTCGTCGGACCAGCCGCTACCCGTGCACTCCATGAACGCGAGAGGGTGCTAGCTGGCCGGCTAAGCAGAATCGGTGAGTCGCAGGTGATCGGTGGGCGGGTGTACCCGAATCCGTCGAGCCAGCCGCCATCGACCGTGTATTGGAACGCGCTTGCGGTGTGGGGAATATTACGTTCGCGTCCAGACGGACGAACGATTTCCCGATCACAAGCACATTATCAGATTAAGAGTATGCGAGGCGGGACCGACGACGATGGACAGCCGCTCATCCATGCCACCCCGCCTTTCGTGACGCTTCCTGAGAGACCGAACGCCTGGCATGACGGAGCCCTCACCCTCCGGCTGACGGCTGCGGAAGCCGCGTTCCTGCGCGAACGGCTCGGTCAACTGCGGCGTCATAGCAGCCATGAACTCTCCTTGCTCGCACGACTGATCCGTGCGAAGGCGGCATCGCCACCCGGCATGTGGGCCGATGAGGTTCGTGCGATGGCTGGCTCCGACCGGTCGCTGCTTGTTCGGGCGCAGCAGGCGGCGTCGCTGGCCGGTGTCGGCCGTGCCGTCTATGACGCCCTGCTGGAACGCCTGTGCGAGACGCAGGACAGGCGAGAAGTATCGGCGCGTCATCGAAACCATTTGGCAGATATGGTCGAGGAGTACGGCGCGAACGCGCTCGAACTTGACGTCGGTGCGCTCGAGGCAGATGTCGGCGCGCTGCCACCCAAGCTGCGCTCCGTGCTGACAGCCACGCAGGAGTGGATCGCATCAAAGTCGGCCAACCCAGGGCGGCTTCTTGACGCCTACACGCTGGCCGAAGAGCGCAAGGGACCTCGCGCCCGCCTCGCCCCGACGCCCAATGGCCGCGCCCGACGCCTCGAATGGTTGAGCGACGAACATGCCCTGGCGGCGCCGCTTCACTACAGATGGGAACAGGTCAGCACCTTTCTCGACGACCTGGCGAGCGCGGAATGAGCGGCAATGTCGATAGCTGGCCAGCGCTGTCCTTCCTGGAGGGCTTGCGGCCCGGCCCTGATGAGAGCGTGGATCTGGCCTTGTTGGCATTCTATTCCGCCGACCTGGGCTCGATCGGTGCGACCTTGCTTGCCTTGGCGGGCAAGGACAATGATGAGGGTAGCGGCAGCCCGTCCGACTTCGCCGACGCCATCGAGCGGCTGCGCGGCAAGGTACGCATTGTCATCCAGCGCGGGCGTCTTGCGAAAATGCGCCGGACACCGCGCATCGCTGCCGTGCTCGACCAGTTCGTGCGCGAAGCGAATTTCGACGAGGCCTTGCATAGCTGGCACCCGAAGGCGGCACTGGTTCGAACGCGCAATGCCGAAGGCGAGGCAGGCTGGCGCCTGTGGATCGGAAGCCGCAACCTCACTGAGTGTGTGAACCGCGACATCGGGCTTCTGCTCGTGTCGGCGAAGAAGGGCGGCCGGACGATCCCAGGGGCGGATGAGCTGGCGCACGCCCTGGCTGCTGCGGCGGGGCTTAAAGGAAAGCGCCCGGCTGCACTGGCGGCGGCCATCGCCAGGGTGGAATGGAAGGCGCCGGCGGGGGTTCGTGTGGAGCGGATCCATTGGTCAGCGGGCACCGCAGGGCAGGAGGTCCCGGTCCCGCCGCCAGGAACGGACGAAATCGTGGTGGTGAGCCCCTTCATCGACAAGACTTTCCTGTCCCAACTGGTAGCACAGGGCAAAAAAAATCCGGCGCGGCGCATTTTGCTAACGACGATGCGGGAAATCGAGCGGATCGGCCCCTCACTCCCGGTCTTCGACGAGCTGCTCGCCTTGGACGCGCCAGACTATCCGGCGGGCGACCCCGGGCCCGATTTCCAGCTCGTCGGGGCAGACGACAACGGTGCGCCCGACGCCGAGGAACAAATTGGCCGCGGCCTGCATGCGAAACTTTTATTCATGCGCTCCGGGCAGAAGCGCCGGCTCTGGCTGGGAAGCGCGAATGCGACGATGCGCGCCTGGACCGGGCGAAATGCCGAGGTAACCGCCGAATTGCACATCACCGAGACGGTCGAGAAAGGGCTCAAGACGCTCCTCGCCTCGGCCAGGCTCGCCGAGGCCCCAGGCACCGAATATTCGCCTGATCCTGAGACTCTGGAAGAAGAGGCTCTCGAACGGGCACGGGCGCAAGTTGCTGCACGCTGGGCGGCGCGGCTCAGCATCGACGAACAGGGCTTGCGCCTTACTCATCAGTCAGAACTCTTTCCTGCTGGCCCCCATCCGAATGAGCCCGATATCGTGCTCGAGGTCGGCACGCTACACGGCAACCTCCTTGCCTGGCCGGCTCGGCAGGCAATCGTGCAACTCGGGCAGGTCCCGCTTGCGGAACGAAGTGAACTCGTGCGTTTGCGTGTGAGTCGAGCAGGCAAAAGCCTCGCCTGGTTTCAGCGGGCGCCGTCCACGCCCTCTTTCGGGGAAGAACGCGACCGTGCCGCGTTCATGCGCCTTCTTGGGGCCAGGGGTTTCCTGCTCTGGCTGGCCAGTTTGCTGGCCGATGACGGTCGGCAAGGCGATAGCGACTGGAAAACCGAGGAACCACGGAAACCGAAAGGATCGGGAGCGAATCCGATGCTCGACTCGTCATTGCCGACGCTGGAGGAAATGTTGGCGGCATGGGCGCGTGACCCGAAAAAATTCCGCGAAATTGAACGACGCGTTTCGCAATACCTGCCGGCCGTGCTCCAGCACGCCAAAGAGGAAGAGCCGAACTTGGTAGAAATGCTGAAACGCTTTGGCGATCTGTGGAGTAAGCTCCGCAGTGGCCTCGGGAGCGTTGAGAGCAAAGGGAAGTACCGATGAGCGCGCCGAAACCATTTCAGGAAGCCACCGTCAAGGCCGCTATCGCGGCGTTTTCGGATCTCGGGGGGCGGCGGCGTTTTCTGGTCGCCGACGAAGTCGGGCTTGGCAAGACGGTCGTGGCTAAGGAAGTGGCGCGCCGCATGTCCGGGGATGGCGAGCGGCCCTTGGTGATCTACTACATCGCCAATGGTCACGCTGTCTCGCACCAGAACAAGGGGCGCGTCGTAGGTTTCCTTGGCAAGTCGGAGCGCGAGGCGGCAATCGCCACGCCGGACCGCCTTTCGCTGATTGCAGTGGCAAGGCGGCCAGCCAGCCGGGTGCTTGTCTATGCTCTGACACCGGCGACGTCCTTCCAGGGCACGCGTGCACGCTTGACTGGTGGGCGCACAGGCGAACGCGCATTCCTGAAAGTCTTGCTTGAGCAGGCATATCCGGCTTTTGCCGGCAATCATGATCCCGGGCTTTTGCAGCTGAGTGCACGCGCGTCGTGGGACGGCGCCGTACCGGATGCGCGGGCGAAACTGGCGGCTTCACCGCCACATTTGCTGCAGCGCTTCCGCCAGGCGCTGGCCATCGAATTTTGCCAGCCGGTTCGCCGGCAGCTGGATCTGGCAGCCTATGGCGATGCCGAACTGAACATCCGGCCCCTCAAGCCAAGCACCTTCGTCGGGCGTCTCCGACGCGCGTTGGCATTGGCGACGCTGCGCCATCAGCCACCTGACCTCGTGATTCTCGATGAGTTCCAGCGCTACCGGCAGCTTCTGGACGACAGCGAGGCGGATCCCCTCCTAAAGGCGCTCCTCGATCCTGAAGGTGCCGACGCAAAGCCGGCGATCCTGCTGCTGAGCGCAACGCCCTATCCGCATTTGGCGACGCGATGGGAAGAGGCCCGGGGGATGCTTGCGCAGAAGGAACTCCTTAAGCTGGTCGGGTTCCTGGCCGGCCCCGAGGTGAGCGATCGCGCAAGCACACTCTTTGGTGATTTTGGCGACAGGTTGCGTGACATTGCGGCGCAGGACGATGCGAACCATCCGGAACTTGCAGGCATGGTGGCGGAAGCGGGCAGGCTCAGGAATGCGCTGCGCACGCTGCTCACGCCCGTGATGTCGCGCACGGAGCGCGACAGCGTAACGTCCAGGGACCCCTTAGCCGGGACGCGCTCCCTTCGTGCCGAACCCACGGTCGAGGACTTCCAGGTGTACCGCCACCTGGTCGAGAGTTTCCCCGACAAAATGCGCTACGAAGCGCTGCCGTATTGGTCGTCCGTTCCGTTGCCGGCGCAGTCTTTGGGGCCTCGATACGCGGCATGGAAGAAGGCGAAGATCAAGGCTGTGCCGAAAGCCCTCGCACACATGACGCCCGCTCGGCGTAACAAGTTCGCTGTTCCTTCTTCCTGGCCCGACGCCAAGCTGCGCGCACTAAGCGGCATCGCCCCGCCAAAATCACTGTCGCTTCCCTGGGTAGCTCCATCGCTGCCATGGTGGCCGCTTGCCGCCGACTGGAAGCGTGCCGACAGCGATCCGAAGCTTCTGATGTTCAGTCGCTTTCGTGCCACGCCACCCAGCGTTGCAGCGCTCCTCAGTTTTGGTGTAGAGGCACACTGCCTGCCTAGGCAATCCGGCAGCTACGAAAAAGCGTATGCGCGCCGCCGCTTCAAGCTTACGGCCATTCCCGGCCCTGTGATGGCTGCATTTCATCCTTCTCCCTGGCTGATCCGCCATACGGACCCGCTAACGAAAGCCGGGACGTCCATCGGGAAGATTCGAGAGGAGGTCCAGCGCCAGATTCTCGCTGCGTTGCCGAGGGGCATTGTTGAAGACCGCACTGCGAAGGCGCGACGGCGGCATCGGTCGATCGGCCAAGTACTTGCCTCCATCGAGTCCTCCGCGGGCTTGACAACACAGTCAGCCGAGGGTTGGTCTGCTGCGATTGGCGACGATCTGGCTGCCAAGGCGGCTGTCAAACAATGGAGGCAGGCCAAGTCGATCGACCGGCTCTCTCGCGCCGAGCTGGCGGATCTTGTGGCGTATGCGATCGGCGCGCCGGGAGTTGCCCTTGGGCGGGCATTGGTGCGACATGATCCAAGTATTCTTGAGCCAGGGCGCTACGCGGAACTCGTTCAACTAAGCTGGCAGGGGCTGCGGGCATATCTCGATAATCCGGTCATCCTGGCATCGCTGCCAGGCAAGAACGCGGTCGCGAAAGTCATGGGCGCAGTGGTCGATGGGGGTTTCGAAAGCTTGATCGATGAGCATTGCTGGCTTCGTGTCCAAAATCTCGAGGACGGTGCCACTGGGCTCGTCCAGGATGTGCGATCATCGCTCGGGCTACGGGCCGGCACCTTCAGTTTTCATGGAATTGGCGGTTCGCCGCATAAAATTCCGGTGCGTTGCCATGTCGCCGTGCCCTTCGGTGACGCCGAGCCCGAGCCCGAGCCGGAGCCAGCGGTCAAAGCTGAAGGGGGCCTCCCAAAGACTGCTTCGATTCGCCCCGACGAAGTGCGCCGCAGTTTCAATACGCCATTCTGGCCACATGTTCTGGCAACGACGTCGGTGGGGCAAGAGGGGCTCGATTTTCACCCGTGGTGCGCGCGTGTGGTGCACTGGGATATTTCATCCAACCCGCTGGACCTCGAGCAGCGTGAAGGCCGTATTCAGCGTTTCGCTGGACTGGCGGTCAGGCGGAAGTTGTCTAGGCTGCTACGCGCCGATGTATTCAAGGACCCGACAATGACCAGCGGTTCGCCCTGGAGGTGTCTGCAGAGGCATGCAGAGCGTCTCGTCGATGCCAGCGGGCTCCAGCCTTGGTGGGTGCTGGACGGGGCAGAAATCGAGCGTTACGTGTTTGAGCGTCCGTTCGGCCGGGATGTGACACGTTTCGCCCACCTTCGGGAGCAGCGCATGATCTATCGGCTCGCGCTCGGCCAGCCGAATCAGGAGGACTTCGTTGAGGTGCTGTCTCGCGCTGGCGAGGCTACCCACAAGCTGTTACGGACCCTTGTTCTTGATTTGTCCGCGATGGGCCTGCGACAGAAAAATGAAGTCGTTCACCGTTCCTGTGCAAATAAGTGTCCGCCTGATGTTACGACCTTTTCCGATTGCGGGAGAGAGGACATGGTTAGTATCCGGGCGGCAGAACGAACGCTTAGTAGCAACGACCCCATGTCGGACGAGATTGACAGATTAGCCTAAGAGATACCCTGCCGGGTTACACAGGGTTGCATGGGCCTTGAAAAGCACTTAGCCCAACCATGTAGGCTGGGCTAAGTGCTTGATTTTACTGGTGCCGGCTGCCGGTTTCGAACTGGCCACCTGATGATTACAAATCAACTGCTCTACCAAATGAGCTAAGCCGGCGTGATCTTTAGAGCAAGAATTATACGCTATTTGATCCGCGTGAGGGTCGGTCGTCCACCCTTCTTCGGTGGTTCGTCATCGCCACCCGACGCAGGGGCAGAGAGTTCCGAATCCGGTACCACCGGCGAATCCACGCCCTTCGATGGCACCGCCGACAACGATGGCCCCGCAGGCGCGGTCCCCACCTCTGGTGACGACCCATCCGACGACGCAGCAGGCAATGCACCCACTTCAAACGCCATCCCCTGGCCATTCTCATTGGCATAAATCGCCAACACATTATGCACAGGGATATAGATCTCGCGCGACACGCCATTGAAGCGTGCACGGAAGTGGACTGCGTCGTTATCCATCTTCAGTGCCGAGGTGGCGCCGAAGCTGATGTTCAGGATGATCTCGCCCTTGCGGACATATTCCATCGGCACCGTCGTCGATCCATCGACCTTGACTGCGAGGTAAGGCGTGAAGCCACTGTCGGTGCACCATTCGTAGATGGCGCGCAGCAGGTAGGGTTTGGTGGAGATCTCTGACATGGTGG